>Ga0116227_10000953_pt1 | contig 61444 bp, 40 predicted proteins | sample S1TSphgellanicum_FD_89693 | JGI IMG/M metagenome (GOLD analysis project Ga0116227, IMG submission 89693) | Host-associated microbial communities from peat moss isolated from Minnesota, USA - S1T2_Fb - Sphagnum magellanicum MG | ecosystem: Host-associated > Plants > Peat moss > Unclassified... | reverse complement strand
TCATTTCAACAAATCATAAATTTTCCAAAAAAACCCCTTATATTGGTTTCAAGAATCAACTTCACAAACAAAGTAAACTATATTATCACCCCAACCCCCCCCCCCCCAAAACAACCAAAATAAACTACAACCAACTATTTACTATAAATGCAATCAAAGACGCACTAGAGAGTGGAGGGAAATGCAAGACTACAAAATGTAAAAAGATTATAATCAGTCGTGTCTTTAAAGGTTGTCAAGCTAGTGCAACTTTTCCATGTGCTGTCCCTCTAGGATTCATAGTGCTTAGAAAAAACACCAAAGTGGAAGCAACAATCAACCTCCTAGACTACTATTTCCCTACATTCTACCCACCTACTCAATAACCTACATCCTGAGAGGAGATTAAAAAAGGAGTAATTCTACCATCACTTCTAGTAGAATAAAGTGGCACAACAACAAAAATTTCATTCTTGAACATTAGTCATTGTGGTTGTTGATAAAAAACAATCAAGCAGACTTGTCAACAAAGAATTTTGAGATGAAGACAAGGTGATGAAGATCAAACATGTGAATTTAAGCAAAATTTTACCTTGCATATAACTAGTGCATCGCCTTTCAAAATTTTTTTTCCTATCACCTTTGTAACCTACTCAAGGGAAAATTCAGTTGGTGGAGCCATAGCACTGCACCACCACAAAACCCCATGACCCACAACACAGAAGGTGAAAACCCATTAGATGCTCCAAACATACAAGAAGAAACAAATGCCCTTCCATTTAGTGGGTATGGATTGTACAACAACAAAAAAAATCTAAATCATATACATACCTTTGTGGCGATGTGGTGTTTGGAGTTTGGTATAGAAGTGTTTGAAGGCTTAACTTGACAAAACAATGCACAATCTTTTGGTGAGTGGACAAATGAGTACAAGCTTGTTGGAAAATTGGTGTGATGAGATGTTACAAACTTTTCCATTCCCTAAAGCATTGTCACAAAAATGAATTCCCTCACCTCATTTGCAATAGCAAAGTAAACAAGGTTTGAAATAGTCCCAACTCCTAGCCTTTGATGTTTTTCTCCGAACATATTTATATGCATACTTGCAAAAATGAACTTGAGGGGGATTTGAACCTAATCACAAAGGGATCTTGCCCACTGCAACACAAGCCTTACCTACACCCACACTCATGTTAGAAAACATATAAAAAACAATCAAAATCAACATGTGTTTAACTTGATGCATGAATATAGGATCACATTGCAATGCATAACCAACAAAAGGTAGTGCCTTCAAATGCAATGCAAAAAAAATGTAAAACCTTCATTAAAGACTTGATTTTGTTGAATATGGGTTTTTCACCACTGTGATACATAACTGGAAAAAAAACCCAACATGTGGAGATGCTGTTACTAGCACATGATCGAATTGCATTGTAGATATATAATTATAATAAAAACTAGCTAGCCAAGATGGTAGAACCAACCCACCATAATGTATTTTGCTAGCAAATTGAAAAAAACTAAACCTTAAACACAAAAAAATGCACTAAACATTCAGTCCATACCGTGTATTATGTTCATTCTAATCACATATTGTTGTGTAGAATGGAAAGGTTTTCAATGAGTAGAAACTTTGAGCATATATCCTCACAACAAGATCAAGGTGAGTTATAAGGCAATTGCGAAGCTTGTTTTTCATGAAAGACAAGTTGGAGAAAGTCCTTTCATCCTCCACATTGCCAAATAATCATCACCATGCATAACTACACCAATTCAAACCACTTAGAAAGCCATTGGTTTACAACTACATTTGATGCAAGCCTCCCCCACAATTACGTAATAGGGTTGCTATCATGAAAGGGGAGCATAACAACTTGACAATTGTTTTGCAATGTCAAATTTAGAAAAGAAAATTGTTTATCAAGAAGGATAAGGTCCAATAATGGCCCCATAAACCCTCCATGCTTGCCTAAGGCCTTTCAATACCCAAAGTATGTTTGACTTATGGCCATGTGGCCCAAAAATGTAGTTTCAACCTCAAGGACTAGCCAATATTGAAGATAGATTATCCCACCGGCATTTGATAGCTCTTGAGCTAGGAATCGCCTTTCAAACTCATATATTAGACCTGCAGTAGCTTTAGTACATTGTTTCTTCACATAATCAATAGCTTGAGCCCAATCTTCCTTGTTCACCATGCTCCTAATCCCAATGATTAGATCTATAACATGTAACTCTAAAGCTTACCTCCCACAAAAAAACAACATAATCAACTTTAGAAGTAGGTTCTTTCCACCAGGTTAAGCACACCACATCGCTAATGTGCTCAATGAGTTCAACCAACAAAGAGAAATGCTAAGGGTTGTAGTTTTTGTCACTATCACAATACATAGTGAAGAGGTTTGCCTTTGCAAGCTTTAAGGCAGAAATGAAGTCACAAATGAAGGTGTCATGCCCTTGTGCGAACTTAAATAGCCTTTGCATAGTTTCCAAACAGGGTAAGATGTAAGCCAACCTTAGTAATGTCTCCACATCACTTAGTAACTTGTAATTATTTTTTGCATTTTCAATGAAGTCATTGTCTTTAACCATCTTCACCATTAGAAGTTTGTACTTTGCAAAAATTCTCTTGCACGATGATAACATGGATATCCATCATGTTTTGATGTTCTTCAAAAGCTTGTTCCATTTGGGTTCCAAAATTTTGGCCAGCTTGCAATACTCTAGATGTCGTTTAAGGCTATGTGCAAAGTAATTGTACATTCCAGCCAAGAGACTTTCCACTTTGGAAACCAATTTCAAAGAATTCAATGTTGTAACACCACTAAGATATGGGGTGTGTTTTTGCATAAGTTGAGTAATCACACCTATTTTTGCACCCTAAAAAACAATGGCTCCATCTACTCCAAAATAAACAAGCTTCTATGCTAGGTCGGCCTTTCTCACACCTCTATATTTGACAAGTGAAGTAACAATATTCTCCATAAATTTATCAGATGTGACTCCATCCACTTTCTACAAGTTTGATAATATAGGAACATGTTTTTACTTGTCAATAACATACATATGCATAGACAACTAGTTATGGTTGTCAATATTGTTCACCTCATCACAACTCACCACAAGAAACAATGACTTATCCACCACAACTTTGATGACGTGCAACACAACTTGGTGCATAGCCTTGGCCATGGTCTAACCAGTCAAATCACTCCAATGTTTTGGAAGGTAATTCTCCACTTTCAAAAATTGGAAAAGTTGTTTGAACTCTTCAAAGTCTATCATTGAGCAGCCATGTTTGAGTAGGTGCCACAATGCAACAAATTGCACATTTATTTTTTCTTCTCCACCTTCCCGCCATTTTGTAGTTGATCAATAACATTAAATTGCCCTATAGTTCCATAAACCTTCTCATTTTTCACACAAACGTTAAAAGGAGACAAAAAAATTCCCCAATTGTAATTCATGGTCTGGTATCAAGACATTTCCTAAGGCCTGAATGTTTGATCAACAAATCTAACTTAAACGCCAGCAATTTTTCTTTCCCCTTTATCTAAGAACATATCTTACATTGCACCATCCTCATTTTACCATCTATTGTACACACAAGCTCAAACCAAACAAACTTAGCCACCCATCTATCCTAGTAAATTAGGTTGTTTTCCCATCCAACTTTTATAGGTTTCTTTTTTTTAGGCTCATTAGGTTTTGCAGGATCTCCAACAACTACAGTAGATTGGGGTGTTGTTTCACCTACAAAAGGATGAAGGTCCACAGATGAACCATGGTTAGCGGATGAAGGAGGAGGCAGAGGTAATGCGACATCTCCAAAAATAGAGCTGGAAAAGACACCACCAACTTCTTGTATGTCAACCCCTCCAAAAGGTTGGTTTGAGAAAAAAAGTTAGAACTTCAAACTTGGAGGCAGTCAGAATGGTGCCATAGCCACCAACAACAAACAGTAAAGCTTTAGGTAGGACAAAATGAACTTTTCCAACACTCCAACAAATACATAGCCCAAAATTTGATGACTCTGCAATCTGAAACACACTAAAATGCATACAAAAGAAGCAATTTAAATATAAGAACTTGAATTAAAATTTGATGCTAGAGCTTTTGTCCAAATTGAACCTTGTTCAAGCCTTTTGTGATGGTATAGGAACTAACCAACAATGTAACGAAGTTTTTTCATGTATATTCGAAACACAAAATTGAAGATGCATTGGAACTTGGAGCTTAGTGTATTGGAGGCGAGTTAGGACACATTGATTCTCCAATTTGCGCCACATCTAGATTCAAAATTAATCAAAGACAGAGCAATGAACATAATATGCACTTGGAACAAATGCACAAAATGGAGATGAAATCTTCAAATCTTCCAACCTCCAAAATCCAGATCTATCTTATTGAGTCCCTTTGCATTCTAGGATTATGAGTTCATTTGCATAACTCATCCTACTAACGGTCCTCCCATCAACTTCCATTATTCATTATAGGTGGGATGTGAATTTTGAGTTGTGCATAACAAAAAGCAACAAAAGTTTTTGAGCTTGCACATTGGGCAATGATGGTTTTCTCTATGCTTGCATAACGAGAGGTGATGGCATTGTGCATGTAGGAGGTGGACATGCAAAACATCAAAGGCCGTGGGGGGTGATGTGACAATCAACACCCAGGATGTTTTATGGCTACTGGAGACAAATGAGAACCGCCCATCGCGCAACTGGTGATGGGACCTTTCTGTGTCGTTGATGTATGGTGTCAAATTCAACTTTTGCAGCCCTAATTTACTGTAGGGTTATCACATTGGCCTAAAAACATTTGCCACAGCGAGAAAATTAGCCAAAAAAAAAAAACCATGTTCCAATTTCATATGATGAATTTTCATGAGTTTTATTACAAAATTAGTGAAATGTTTAGCCAATTCATATCACCCTGTAGTGAAGAAGGTACACAGTGCACGAAATGAGAAGGTGAATTCTGGCATTAGAGCTGATAGTTATGACATTGAAAGTCAGGTATTGGGGTGTAATTTATTATCATTCAAAAGTTGGTATGGAGAGAGTACAATACATGAACTGGGCCTGGGCCTCTCTCCCCGACATTCTGTGTAATCATCACACAATCATCATTGCCATGTGTTCTATTGGGTACCCACGTTCCCATGTCAATATATACACCATGGTTAGTTCTGGAGTCTAATTAATAACCTGAATTAGTTGCAATTTGAAGACTGCTAACCTGGGTTAAATGGAACTAGGAACCCGCACTAACTATGACTGTTTAGGGTGAAACTTCCTTTGTGATTGGATGCAACTTGGCAACCTCAACCTCATTTCAGAGCATAATTGTGAATTGGAGCTGGAGCTGTAGACCCCTCTTGTGCTGGGTGCAGCCCCGCAACCAAGGGTGAAATTTTGCACCAGTTCACCAGAACAAAAAACACTGCTCTGTGAGTGATTGACTGCTAGAATGTTGTATGTTATTGGTTGTTACAAGTGTTGATTGATTATTTGATTTTTAGTAATAATCTGTGGTTCCCATATTTTCAAATATGTTATACCCTCAAAGAAAGAACTGATGGTTTTCATGAAAGAACTCACAAAGAACTGACAATTTCACAGAAGGTTATTGGACTAGTTCTTGGATGTTTTGACAACTGTGACTATATATCAGAATCAATTCTTACACTTTTTGAGAACTGTTACTACACCCAGTTATTTTGATATTTTGTGAACCAAAGCTATACATCTCAAAAGAAACGACATATAAACCACCTGTTCTTTGGTGCCATTTCTAATACCCATGCAGCACTCTCCCCCATTGCCTGCTACTGGGGGAAGAGAAGGCTGAATTCATAGGAAGTGCAAGTTAGATTAAGAGACTCTGCCACGCTTGCTGATTTGTTGTTTTGTCTAGGGTATTATTATTACTGGGTGTTGGGTTGTTGGTGAATAGCCGAGACAGGACAAAGGCCGGATGATGTGATGATTCATGAGAGGGCAAGTAAAAGGGAAGCTTGACTGGCATTTCAGCACCAGAAGCCTTATCCTACACAAGGAGGGCATTCGTCCTGTCCTTTTGAGTTTTCCTAGAACAAAACCCATCATTCAAGCTGGGAACATTCGACTAGCTACATTCTGTCAATCATCTTGACATCACCTCCTTTACAAAAGAAATTCTTAGATTTTTCTGAAGCTTTTTCACAGTTGCATAAATGAATTCAGCTTCTTCTGAAATGAACATCTTCTCCTCATAATTAAGCATGAAGAAATCTGGCTGAAATGTATTCGACCAATGTTTTTGAAGTGAGGAAATATAGCCAGATTTTGACCTGGATTTGGGTCTGGCTATATAAACATTTGGAGTTGTTTTTGAAGCAAAGTCTTCTGACGGATCCTGAATTTTCAGGAAATGGCATCTTCTTTGGACTCTGGACCCTTTGGACAAATTCACAATATAATTAACATTAATATTTTGTGTGTTTTGGCCCTAAGAATTGGCATGGAATCCTTTTCTGGAAAAAGTTGTGATCTGAAAAATTAGTTCAATTTACACCCCAAAAAATTCCAAAATTTTCCCAACACTGGTTGGCATGTGACTCTGGCTGCCTGGTCCCATTGCCTACCAAAATGTCTATTGAAAATTAACTACAAAAAAAAACTCATTTAATCTGCCATCCCAGATGTAATGGAATACCCTTGGGCTTGCCCATTACATTGGGTGCATCACCTAGTAGGGCATTTTTAAATGATTCAAGTTTTTTAAATATATAAATATAATTTTTATGTATATATATACTTGACCTTACATTTTAGAGAAGTTATTGTATTTGATCGGTTGTACATAATTAATATTATATAATATTAATCTTGGAGTATGTGCACTAGTTGAATAAACTAAAATTTACATTCTTTCTTTCTTTTTTGGTTTAGTTATGTGTAATGAAATGAAACTAGACCTTGTCTTAAATCAGACCAGTTCTAAATAACAGGAAGCGGGACACAGTCGCAGTTAGGCCTCTCTTGTTCTTCATTCCTCCTGAGGAAGAAGAAGGTCCGGAACGGTGTCCTCGCCTGCAGTGTGGTTGGTGGCCTCGCGGAAGTGACGGCAGCTACCACTCCGTTCCATCTCCACTCTGCACTTTCACTCGTCTTCTTACTGTTCTCAAGACCTCTTGGAGCTAGTACTGGTTCTTCTTGGCTGCAGCTACTATATATCAGTCTGGGGACCGACCAGCTGCTCGTACAGACAGACTACACTCGTAGTCTTTTCTGCTCAATAGTTTAATACAATCTTCCCCAAATTTTCCAACTAATAATTTGCGGATCAATCTAATTAGTTCCGTGTTATTTCGAGTCATGATGAAGCCTTCCCAGAACATGAGTTGGACCCAGTTGTTTCCAGACGCAACTAGCTAGCCACTCTCGACCTTTGGTAAGACTTCTTTGACTAGTGCAGCAGTAGGCACTGTGGTACTCATGTGATCTGTCTCATGAATTTACTCCACATTCAATCGATATTAGACCGCCAGCAGATTTGGTTTGTAGCTGGCAGCTGATCTTTGGCAGCTAACTGGGTCGTCATGGCATGACGATTGACGTAACAGCAATTTCAGTAGTTTGCAAGTTTGTACAGAAACTTTGGTCAGTTCTGAGCTCCCTAGAGACTCTACTCACTAGCACTCTAGTCATGGCGCTGTATGACATGCTCCTCAGCACCTCCAGCTTGTCTTCGAAGTGGAAGTGGCCGCACGACACCATGTCGGAAGTGTCTGCGAGTAGAGAGAAAGTGTTGTTGGGCGCAGCTTGTGATGACCAGCTCGAGCGACTTGTGTGTAGGGGAGCTTGCGCGCGTTGCTTGGCCCCAAACCTATATTCTTCCTTTGGTGCCATCTGTTCGTCGGCAGTTGCCGTGTACAGCCCTCCTTCCCATGAGTTGCTGCAACCAAGCTGGAACGACCCTTCTTCAGCTTCACGGGGACAGCAGCTCTCCATGCACGGATTTGTAGAGCACCCTCAATTGCTGCGAATCGCAGAGAGCGACCTGCAGCTAATCAGTCCCGTGGTTCACATGATCAACAGCTGCCAAGAAACAAGCGGCGACGCCACAGATGGTCTGCAGGACTTGGATGGAATCGCTGCAGTTGTTGGGCAGCGTGCGCTGTTTGGAGGCCCGGGTGATCAAGTTCAGGTGTCACGCAGCACGGGGACCTTGGAAGCTCTTTCTTGTACATCTTCGTTTCCCACGATGCTTCTCGACCAGGATTCGCCTTGGCAGACAATTTCAGGTGCGGCTGATCAGTCGTCACATGAGATGATGATAGTCAAATCCCTCCCCAATTTGGAACCTCCACCGCCTGAATCAAAGGGCTCGACCTTTATATCGAGTTCCAATGATCTGGGAGTCTCATGTATTGCCGCCCCTCAAGAAGGTGGTGGTCACGGGATCAGCAGCTCAGATACATTCTTCCCCTATCTGGAGAGTCTCAGGGCCTTCGCAGCCCCTGAAAGCAGTTGTATAAGCAAGAAATTAGTCACGACTAGCAGCGTGGATGGCGATGGCGCGCCAGGCCTCCGGACAAGCGCGCTGCAAGTGTATAGAGGTGTGAGGAAGCGACCGTGGGGAAGGTGGTCGGCCGCGATCCGCGACCGCATCGGAAGATGCAGGCACTGGCTGGGCACATTTGACACAGCTGTGGACGCTTCTCGAGCTTACGACGCTGCTGCTAGGAGGCTGCGTGGATCCAAGTCACGAACTAATTTCCCCATCCCACAGCTATCCTGCACTAGCAGCTCTAATTATTCGCTATCGCCATCAACTCCAAGCTCCGACTCAAATCTCGACCGCCTTTTATTCCATGCAGGACGACGTCCGCGTGCCGACATCATCAGCTGTAACAGAAGCTTATGTGCAAGATCAGACCTGCAGGTCCTGACGATCCAATCACTGTCGACGCAAATTAGAACTCAGAGTTCCAGCCCGAACGGTACAGGTTTGCAGCTACAGCCTTCCACTAGAAAGATGATCGCATCACATGCAGAATTGGGTGAAGAAATTAGAGGAGCGCCGCCAAGACTAGCTGCTGCTGATCGAGAACTGTTTCTAAATATTATTGACACACAAACAGCAGCTAGCTGCGCACCTGGGTCTTTGCCTCGACTTGCTGATCAACATCACATGACTGATCATGAAACCGTTAGAACCGATGACCGAAACAGTGCAATATTAGAGCTTGAGCTCAAACTAGGGTTCTACAGCACCACCGAGCCTGCTTGCCCTAGACTCAGGGGTTACAGTAACCAACAGTACTCATCTTCCCTACTGAGATAGGGTTTCAATTGAGAGTGTGTTTCAAAGCAACCTCTTAGCGTCTGAGTACTGTCATGAGTAACCCAGTTAAGGACATCTTTTCAGTTAGGACATCTTTCCATTAGCCTGCTGTGACCACAGATTTTACGATCGAACTTCTCATTATTTTTTGCAAGTAGCTGTGCTCATAATCATCTCACAGCTCTACTAGTCAAGCATTGACCAATTGCAAGAACTTTGAGTCAAACTGCTACTCATCGTACAATGACGTCTGTCCTTTTTTCATAGAACATGTGTTCCTAAAGTTCCTAACATGATTAATTACATATTTTCAGCATAGTTGCAACTCTCCAACTAAAAGCTACTGACCCTGCAATAAGAAACAAGGCCCTATGTCAATTGCTTTCCATTAAGCTGCCTACTGGAAAAAGACCCCTTTGATAGCTAGGGTTCTGCAACGCAAGTCTTGCAAATTTGATTTTGCAGACGTGAAGCAAATTTCCAAAGTTGAAGGTCAGGCACTCAATGGAAAGGTGCCCTAAGTTTGTCTCCAAGTGCAAGTGTTATAGGAGGACAACAAGCTAGGAGAGCTCTAACTTTTATGAGTGAGTGTACCAGGTGGGGGTTCAACATGCAGATTCCCGACCCAATGCTTACTCTTACTGTTGTGAGTGAGTGTACCCGGTGGGGTTGAAGATGTTGAAAATCAGCAATGATTTTCTGTCCCATGAGTCCTGGGGTTTGTACCCTTGTCGAGTACTTGATAAGACCGCGCTGTGACCCAACCTCGATCTTTGTTCCTTAAGCAATTTCAGGCCTCTTTTAACATCAATGTTTTCTAAATAGGAATTTTTGTTTGCACCCAATGGCGATCATCCCTAGGAAGAATTAGTAAAATCTGACTATAGGTCAAATACTAATACTAATCTTTAATCATCCTTCTATATTGTTGGCTATTCGTTGAAAATCAAATATGCAAATGCGAGCATTTTTTTTTTCCACTTCTGGCAATTTGAAAACCTCCAAAATCACTTCATTTTCAAACTTTTGATTTTTAATTTCACTTTTCACCAATCAAAAAAAGTCTGCTTTTTAACTGTTGCACAATCAGGCTCCCTTTGCTTTTTCAATAAGGTCCAGGGTGACAGATTATGTGATTTTATCAACAAAATCTTCCAGTTACACAATCACACACTCTTAACAGTGACCAAAAATCCTTGCTGCAAGATTTCTTTTGTTATTTTTATGTTCATTGAATCTCCCACCCCAGACCTTACTGTCATGGAATGCCCTTGCCCTTGGCCATTATATTGCTAAATGCATGAGGCAAACCTGTTAGAGCTAGCCACGAAATGGGCTTGCCTGGCACCTTACCCAACAGAATGGGCAGAGGCTTGACCATTCCATGTTGAATAGTTGTGAACTTATTATGCATGTCCTTTCATTTCAGCTCAAGACTGTGCATGGACCCTTTGCCACATTCAATTTTGGGAGGGAGAGTGTGGGCTGGCACAATTTTCGATTGTACTCAGGCATGCTTCCATCTTGAAAGTATATACAGGTTTTGCATTTGATGCAATGAAGTCCTCCCTTTGATTTGGGAAATTCAAGTGAAATTCAACTACAATCTTAATTCAACCCTAGAAAAGACCAAGACTCTAAGAGGAAAATGCTAAATTGGCAAACAGTCAGTACAAAAGTACTGTTTTTGCAATCAGTACAAAATCCTTCTCATCGCAGACTCTCGAACAGTCCCAAGAGCACACCTCAATTTCCTTAAAGAACTTAGTTTTGATCTTATGGAACTTTACTTGACAAAAGCCGTTCAATATTTAATAACACTTGCACCATAGCTCTAACAAAACCACCTCAGTGGATATTTTGTGAATTCATTTACATGTTATATGAACAAAATGTGTAATACCAACATCTGTCATAAACTAATCTATAAGAAATCATCATAACTGTCACAAGTAAAACAAGCTTTGCCTAATCAACACCCCTTGATGGGAAATCATCATCACTTCACGATTTAATGTGGCTTTAAGTAGTATATCATTAGGCCATGCTAGATGTTAGACAATTGAACCAATTGGGCATCAAAGCCCATGTGGGTTTCATGATTCCAACTTGAGTAAAATTAGGCAATCGTATTCCTCACTAGAGGATTCCTCTGTCACTTTGCCATCTACCAAACATTGTACATCCAATTTCCAGTATCAAAATCCTTTCTTCTGATCTCAAAAATAGTAAGTGTCAGATCAACTTCTGGATTTAGAGATGTACAACCAGAGAATTAAAGATATCTCTGCATGTAGCTCCTCCAACTTCAAATCTTTCCTCTTAGCTGTACACTTCAAATCATGTCAGCAGACCTTCACAGGTTTGCAGTGAGAACTTAGACGAAGTCTTCCCTATCATCTGCTATATCACAGAGATCTGTGTCACAATATGTCTGTTCATGAGGCAGATGTTACCACTCAGCTCTGTAAGCAAAATGCCACCACACAAGCCCAGAAAGACGGTTTGTCTGAATTCCCAAGCTTGCACCTGGCAGACACAGCCAACAAGCCTTTACCACTGCTTTGCTCTAACAAATTGAAGTTCCATGTTGTGAAGTAATATGCACAAAAAAAATAGAACACTTGACCCTCCTCATACTCATGCTCACAACCCAAAAAACTGTTCTTGCCTCTCCAGCAATGCACTCGGGGCTTTGGCCTTATGCACATTAAGGGTCAACTAATAGGCCAAGGCTTTCTTGAAGAATGAAAAACTTTCAGTGGTACCACTGAAACTCACAAGGGATACACCCCTCATCCAGTGAGCACTAGCTGCTGCAGACCTTCACTGACAAAAAAATTTCCCAGCTGTAAGTTTGCCTCCCATTCCTAACTGTTCTCTGCCAGTTGTGACCTTCGAATTCCCCAAAAAGCTTTTGGTCTGGTTTCCTTTGCAACTGCTGTGAAACGCCAGCCCATGTGCTCTGCACATGCTGTACACTCTGCTAAGATCCAGGCATACCTGTATCACCCTTTACCTCATCAGAAGGTTACTCCATTCATGCCCAAAGAGACGATATAAAACACTCTGACAAAGGACACTAAATGCAGGTTGGTCCAGACCTTTGCTTTCAAATAGCAAATGAATCTACAGATTCAGTCTTAGGATTCTCAATTGCCCATAACAGTGTACATATAATTCTGAAAGTCAACAATACCTTGGATGGAAAAGAGCTTTTTGTCAAAGTTCACCAGGTGATTGACAACAAGAGCAAAAGACCTACCCAGGGAACCAGCTATTGGCTGTCTGAGGTTGTCCAGCTAGAATGAGACCACGTGCACGGGAGAGGGTTAGAGTCTCATGGACATAGCCATGTTCATTGACATATGCACTGATGGGCCCATCAGAAGACATCACCAGCATGTCACTCCGCCTTGCAATGATAGCCTATCAAAGACAGTTACCACAATACATTGGCCCAAATTGCTTCAACCATAATACAAGATAAGCCCATCAAAACTGATGTCAAGAGTTGCACACAACACTCAGCTAATATGATATTGCATCAAGGAAACAGGCATGACATGCACACACAAATGCAAAAAACAGAGTTGACATGTGCAGATTATATACAAAGCAACATTTGCAGCGCAGTTGATCCATGGTTTCCAGAAGCTCAATTTCTCGACGCAGTCGATGCACAGTGCCATCAACCTCAAGGAGTTCCTGGCGGGTGGCATCCTGGAGTGGTGTGTTGCTGGCAATATAGTAGGACAATAGAGTGGGGGTTCGGACCATAGCCTCCATCCTCGGAAGTTCAGCCATTTGCCTCAGCATGTCTGTGCATAAGATCCAGACAGTTAAATAGCAGACTTCTAGTTCTTCATTTGGCTGGATGTCCAGATCAGGGACGTATAAAGCTACAGACAGGAACAGAGATCACAGCTTTGCAGATACAAAAAAAAAAAAAGGACGTGATGCTTCTAACACTTACCAGCAGCTCGTCGTGCCAACTCATAGGCATCAAACTGTCGGTACACCCAGTGTGGCCAGGCAGTTCGCTGGGCTCTCAATGACCATTTAGACTCATCAGCAGCCCATGCCTTACAAGCTCCACCCCAACAACCCTCCCGTGGTCTTTTCACCCCTATAGCATTGCAATTGTCTACTGTTAATGGTATTTCCTGTTCCCGATTATCCATCTCTTCACTCTCTGGATTGTAAACACTTTCTGAACCTGCTCCAGCCACATGGACTTCTCCACCATGACCAGGAAGACCTCGACGGCGTACTCTTCGTGTCTGCCACAACCCCTCCAGCCTCTCTTCTTCCTCGTTGTTCTCCTCATCACCCATCTCACTCTCAATCACACGCAGAAGATCATCACTAGCAGCTGCAAATTGAGTCAACCTACAGCAGTCACAACACAAAGCAAAGCAGACCAACTTTTTACACGTTTGAGAGATTGGTCATTTTGTATCAAAAAGAGGAGCAATATCTCATACATGTACCACAAGGAAAATAATACCCCACATTCTATATACCACCTTTGCAAAACAAATCTACCTTAACAAGATGATTGGAGAGCATGAGAAACTATGACTGCAAAGCCCAGCTATCCAATTTGCAGATACTCTTGCCTTCCAGACCCATCATGCAAGCATAGCATCTTATCATCACCCAAAGTTTATCCTGTTGACCATAAGAGTGTCACAAGTACAAAACAAACATCCTCCCTCCGTCTTGAAGTCCTAAACCTGAGTTACATACAAGGCAGATAGCATGGCTCACCTACGAAGAACTCTGTCCTCTTCAGTGCCTGAGTCTGAATCAGAAAACTCAAACTCTACTATCTCATCGTCACTAAGTTCATAGGGCAGAGGTGATGTGGAAGCTGCTCGTGGAACTTTTCCACTCTGGTATACAGGTACTGAAGCTAGTGAACCAAATGCATCTCGTGGAATATGTAATGGAGTTTCCTCCTCAATAATTTGAACTCGAGCAATCAACTGCATGTCACATATGATACAGGTCAACTCCATCATCAGTGTGCCTCCATAAGACCTTGTGAAAGACCACAACTGAACCTGATTATGCTTCCCCTTCCCTTCTTATCAATATGCATGGCCCAACACTGATTCTACATGATGTGTTAAGGATTAGAGAGAGAACTAATGTACCACTCCATTAGCCTCTGTCCATGCATTGCAGATCCTAAAGCGCTGTCGGCCCTTTGCAACCACATTCACTGACCCATCAGTCAGCTGGCGCAATTGTCGAATCTACCACACCACAGATAACAACATCAGAGCTCATAATTGGAGAAAACACAGAGTTTCTCTTTCCACCACATGATGGTCTCAAACCCATATCTAGCAATATGCTGCTATAAATTGGGTATAAATGGACACTTCTGGAGGAGGAGCACTGAGACTGGTAATTCAAACTACACCTGTTCAGTGGTTATGTAGCAGAGCGCATGTGTGTGTGTGTTTGTACAAGAGAGACAAAAGAGGTGTGTGTGTGCATGTCTGTGTATGATGTGCATATGTCTATGATTCTGGAGAGGTACTCCAAAAAAACATGTGAGCGAACCAAACAAATGTTGTCACTTCTGGCCAAACCAAAACTAACACAACAAGGATGATAGCAAGCCATAACCTTGTGAGTGTCACTCACAAAGTGTCAGGCCATGACCTTCATGAGGAATGGCAGTGACTAATCCCCACTGACTCCATCAGCTCCTCGCAGAGGGTGTAGATGAGTATATAATCTGCTCAAAACTTAGAGCAAAAGATTATTAAAAAAATTTCATCCTGAGGTACACTTAATAAGACCCCATTCTCCTGGCAGGATATGGATTGGAGCAATACCTCTGCAGTGGTCCCCACAGATGCAACATGGACTTGCCCATCTTGTGGCCTGGCTCGCACATGTATCTGCAATAACCCAAGAATACATGTTAGGCACCTTTGCCAATTATGAAGACAGCTTACTAGCCCATTGCAGAAGGTTAAAACTGGCCAAATTAATATTTCAAATCTGCAACTGAACCAGAACAAACATCAAAATCCCTTCACACATCATTTTGGCCTTTAGTTTCACTGTCCATGCCTAGCACAAAGGAGAGTTCAGACCATGTAAATTTGATGAAGCTTAACAAATCACACCATAGTGATAGTATGTCACAAGACTTGAGCCCAAACCATAGCTAAAATGCTTTTACCCTGTTAACAATGACACGTAATGGAGGTCCAGCTACAATTCTCATAGTGCTCCCACTCACCTGTCTAGATGTGTGCTAGGACAAACATAGGATACAGTTTGAAGACATACCACACCAAGCATGTTGGGTGCTTCCACACTATGCCTTGCTCGCTCGACTGCAGCCAAGAATCGGGGTTGAAGCACACGAAGCGGAAGTGTGTCCCCTGGAAAGAGAACTATCCCTGCAACAGCTCCCAACTTGATGATCAGGTACTTCAAATACAACATGCTCCATCAAGCTACAATAAAATAAGTACATATCAGCAGTTCAATTCCTTTAACAGAGATGTGACACTCACCCTCCAGGTAAAACATTGCTAGTGTCAACAGTGCTCCCCCATCAGCAAAAGAGCGACAACTTGTGACATCTTCAACCTCTGCATGGGTGTATACAAGCAGCAAAATCCCTCACAATTAGGTGACATCCAAACACTAAGGAATAACCAAATGTCCATCAGGAACACAATGAACTTGATTCATCTCCCCTGCTTCTACAAATGTGCATCAGTCTAATACAGCAGACAGACACTCAGATTCAGACAAAATAACCAGTTATGTTTGCAATACCTAAACTATTTGTATTTGCCCCCATTTCTCTGGTGGAAAATTAGTCTTATGGGTTGGTACCTCCAGGATTTGAGAGATCAATGAATATTGTCAAGCAAGAACCTTACATTCCCAATGAGTACATCAACAGAAAAGAACATAGGACTCATTGGACCCCTTGGGACCATCATTTGCACCAGAACAGACCTCCAAGATAAGTGTGCATGGAAGCAAGATTGGTGTCAAATGTGAAGCCACCTCGAGCACCTCCACCTCCATCACCACGGCCTGCCATACTGACCAAGTTCCACATGGTCCCAACTTACTAGCAATCAGTGTTGCACTTCTGAATTCTTCCAAGACTACTGTTACCAATGCTCCACAATTTTTTCTGCAGCTTCCTACTTTGCTACAAGACATTTCACCTGTCCAGATATTTCAAGCACATGCTAATGACAAACCAAGTGGTTCCAAAACTGGTGTGCATCTTTGCATCTGAACAGACTGTTTGCATTTGGACGCAAAATTGAACCCACTCACAGACTCATTCAGCACTGAAAGCAACTTTGTACTGCACACCGCAAGCATAGACAGACATAGGAATGTTCTGATCCACTGCTGGTTTGAAAGGAAGGACAACAAGAACAGCTAGTTCAGGCTTCAATGCAAGTGTCCATGAGGCTCATCACAGAGACTACCCAAGTGATGAACAGCTAAACTAGAAGCCTTGTAGCATGTCTTCTGCAACTTGCATCCTGGATCAAATCACTTGTGCTCTTGATGCGGTTGCCCTAATAGAGACTGCCCACATCACACAGGTACAGTGCACCTGTGAAAAAGAAACCTGACATCCAATATCTCTATCTTAGGATGATGAAGCAATCACTGTACAGATAGCAACCAGTCTCTCATGTCAAAGACACCAACCCCAAAACCCCAACAGGATCCAAACCTCCAACAGACAAGGTTGCGGGAACAGGCCAAGAGTAAGGGGCAAGGGGGGGGGACAAAAATGGCATGAATGGGAAACACCTAGAATCATTGTCACTCAGAATGCTTCCCGTCTCAGAGTCGACATCCTCCACCTCCAATTGCTCCATATCAAGCTCCCGGATGCGTTGCATTTGCAACCGCTCAAAGCGAGTCCGCTGGTCGTCGTCGTCAGGTAATCCATGAGAGCCAGCAATAATCTGCTCTACTATCTCCTCCACAGTACCATTCGCCAAACCTTCCCCTCCTCCATCGACCCCACCAGCCTCCATGCTTTACCGAGAACACGAAGGCCGACGCAAAGGCTCTCTCAAGTCTCAACAGATCCTTCGCTCACCTGGAGCCCTGTCACCTACCATTGCTGCATGCGTGACTTCCAGAGTCTTCCTTCTGCAATCTCACGCGGCGCCATCCTCACATGAAGTGTTCTTCCTGCCATCAGTGTCTGCCGCGTAAGGGAGGATATCTAAGCAGAAAAACTTCCTTCATGAGAACATCCTTCCATGGTTCTCGGTCCCTCCTTTTCCCGTCCCTCCATCAAGAGGATTACGACTCCTCAACTTTCTCACTTCGCTTCCACCTCAACCGTTCACGAGAATATTATACCCAACACTGCTTCTCTTCCCTTTGGTACACCTCCTTCATATCTCTTTCGCTCTTCTCCTAATCTTGCACTCGTGCATTTCTTCCCTCCCGCCATCTCCACAAGTTTTTCAGTCCTGTTCAATCTCTGCAACCTCGACCAGAACGCACAGACCCTGACAACCATCCATCATCTGGATCCCCGATCCTCGGCGACAAAGAAAAACGAGAGACAAAGTGCCTGATATTCTTCTTCTCCCCATCTCTCTATCTCGATCTACACTAGTATTGGCACAACGTCTATCAGAGAAGCCAATGGAGATGCCAACAAACAAACAAAAGAGCAGGAAAAAAGAGAAAAAGATGTCCGTGCATGCAAACAACGAAACGACAGCTACTTCCCTCAAACAAAAACCCTGAAGAAAAAGCAAGAACCTGAAGGAAATTTGTCTGTCGAAGACACACACACAGAGAAATCGAGAGAAGGAATCAGCATGCATTGGGAATACAGGCCAGAGCTGTAAGTAATCGCAGGCCGCAGCGGCAGGCCCGAGCTCGAATGGAAGTCGGTGAAGTCCATCCTCCCCGGCAGTTAAAAAGCCGGGACGAGAGGGGTTTTGTGCTGCAATAGTAGCAGAAGCTTTAAACACGTGATTATGACGAGATTAAGAACTAGCGATTGTGTGCACTGTGCACTGTGTGGGCGGTGATGGAGGAAACTTTTGAGAGAGAAAGAGAGAGATTACTTACATCACTGTTGCTGATTTCCTTAATTAAGTTATTTAATTAATTAGAATCTTAATTGATTTGCACTCATTTTCTGAGGAAGATTTTACATTAGCAAAAGGGTCCTTAATATTTTGTACTGCCTGCTTCTTCTTCTTTTTCTTTTCTGCCCTTGACCTGATACATCATTTTTTCTCAATGAAAAAAAAGATGCATGATGCCCAAACACATTTTGGTGCTGCCCATTATATACCTTGGGTCCTGTTGAATGCACATTCTTGGCCTGTCTGCGATAGACACTATAAATTGTGTATAACTGAACCCAAAGTCTGTAATGGGCTTGAACAACAAAATTTTGTGTTTGAGCATTTCAAGACACATCTTGAAGCTGCTCAGACACATTTTGGGTCCCCTTATGTGTGTGAAGGGCATTGTAATAGACACCTAGTTTTGGCTCCAGTTATGCACATTTTGGGCATATAAGGGGACACCGTGTGTCCATTACAAGCCCTAAACACACATAACAAGACCCAGATTGTGTCTAGTCACTACCATATCATCTTGGATGGGCAAATGGGCAGCCAGGGTTAAAAAAGTATTTTTGAAATGTGTACTGCCTGCAATTATTTAATATCTTCCATTTTGCTACTATGTGGTCACACCCACTACTTACGAAGAAGACCTAACTCTTTTAATTTACTCTTCAGTCTAGAGTTTGTTGTTGTTGCAGTGGTGCAATGTAAAAAGGGATTCCTATTTTACCTCTGTTTTTAGGGCAATTGTGGGGGGCACAATTTTGTGTAAGGTAAAATCCCAAGGCCCAAATAAGGGCCCATGCAAGGTGCACAATTTTGCAACAGTGACAAATCTTTGCTGGAAATAAGGATTTTACATTGAAAAACCATTCCAATTTGCTCTCCATAGTTTTCATGAAACAGCCAAAATTTGTCACAAAATATCATACCTCAACAACAAAACACTAAGGCCACAGTAAACCAGAACCCACCAGAACCCACCAGCCCACCATGGTTACCTTAATGCAAACCCTTCATTATTGGGCACTAAGTAACTCAGACACTTCTGGGTTCTGACAAGGCATTATTTTGTGTGGACTGCAATTGCAAGATATTCTAGCAAGACATTCAAGGTACATTCTGAAATACAAACTAGGCAATATGCCTTGTAATTCTTTCCAAACCAGATTTGGTGAGATTTTATGAACGTGAAATTGCATAATGTATTTGGACACACAATAAAGGTTGTTTCTTAACTCAAAATCTTATGGGAAGAGTAGAAACATTGAATCCCGTGTTGGGCAGTTCTCACATTTTTGTGAGAACCATTGGTTCCAATATTTCCATAGACATGTGGATCAGATCGGTTTTTCCCCCAAAAAATTTGTTTGTGAGAAGCAGTTGGGTATCAAGATTTTTTTGAAAAATCATTAGCGGCTCCTGAAAAAAGTCAATTTCCACAACTGTAAGAACAGTTGCTTATTTCCACTGAATCTCACTGATCAATTTTTATTTTTCATTTCCTTTAAGAAAAACAACCCTACATTGGTTTGAACTGGCGTTGTCCAGTTATCATATTTTAGGCCTATCCTGTGGATATCAATAATGTATATTCTCATTTTTAAAAAGAAGAAGGATATGTATTTCAAAAAAATTTGAAATCTATCACAGCATTCGGCTACACATTATTTTCCTTTTTTTTAAATTCCGATTATGAATATGCTGGTTTTCAATTTTCACAAAATGATGGAAAGGGTTATACATATCAATTATTTTCTCATTTTATTCCTACAAACTATCTAGAATCAATGTGTGTGTTATGTGTCCATACTATGCACTCAAAGAAAGCAGTGATCTGCTGCAAAGTGTAAAGTGCAAATGCTCTCGATTGTGCTCCTTCTTTTGCAAACCCTAATTCCTAACACCTAAACCCTTGCATGACATAATCCCTAAACCGAATGCATATCTGGATTGTCAAAATGTGATCTCCAAGGATACCTCTTATATCCGGATGTGCCAGTCTAGATAAAGTTATGCATAATGAAACTATAATGTTGAGTATCCGACAATTGTTTATTGGGCAGGATATCAAACTAAATCAAAAATGCAAATTATGTATGTATACATATCCAGCCACTATCCAGATGTATATCCAGATTTTTCTATATATCCGGACAACACTGGTTTGAACCCAAAATCACTTAAGGGCCAACCACATTTAAAACTAAATCATAGTTATATAAAAAATATTAATTTTATTAATTTCATTTTATGGTCGCACTTGGAAAGCTAGGTAGCATACAATGTGATGTGGATGCTTATGTGACAAGCAAAGTTAACTCAAAGGTAAAAGCCAAGGTAGCTACCATATCATTTTTAAATGTAAATTTTTAAATGAAACCTCAATGTTAACAACTAAAAATCAACCCTATATTTTAATAGATTTTAAAATTTTCATATCATTTTGTTTGTCATCAAGTCCATCCAATGAACATTTACTTGCATAAAGGAAAATGTATTTTTATTGTACAAAAAGTTTTAAGTCAATTGCATGATTTTACACATTTTTTATTGTTTAAAAAAAATACAATTGGAACACCTAATATTATTGTTTTAAAAGACTCAAAATGATGTTTGCATAATATTCAAACTATTTTTATATACTTTTATTAATTTAACATGACATCATTTCATCTATTGACATAGAACAACCCACTACAATTATAATAATATAAATTGAACAAAAATCCAAAATTGAACTTTGGAGTCTTTTAAAAGTTGGTCATTCATTTTTGGCACCCAAATTATGCATGGGTTGTTTTACTAAGCATATTTATACAACTAAAATTATTGTAAAATTCAAGAATCATTAATGATTCTAAATAAATTAACATAAATGTTAATAAAGCGTCTCTTAACATGCACAATTGTTTATGCCATAATTAAATAACCTCATGTCTTGTGAAAAAACTAATCTTTCACGAATGTCCAATGTTGGGTTTCAAAATAGAAATGTTTGTATCATTTATGGTGTGATGCACACTAGGTAAAGCACAATAATTTATAAACTTTACAACCTCCACCAATTTTGGACTCGATGTTGATCATTTTAATGATTTCACATGTAACCAACATAGTATTTGATTTGCTTATGATAAACAATTCATTATAGGTTAACAAGTTTGAATCATAGGACAACTTATAAATCACGTAAATCACTTGAACGTTCACATGGATTGCAAAATGATACCCAATGTCTTTCTTAACAATCAATGGTCTCAACTTGTTGGCTATGTCAAACAATGTGTTCTTTGACATCATAAAGTTTTGAATCAACATATTTTGTAAATAAAAACATATAAAACCATGTTGTACTTTGACATAATACCCTAAATCAAACCCCAATGCAACCATATCGGAACTTCATTAGAAATTGTGCAAAACAACATTCACAAGTCAAGTAAGATAGTTGTTATGATAGCAACCAAATGTTTGGGGGGGGGCGGGGGGAGAAATAACAAGGATATTTCATTTCTCACACAAAAATGTTGCATTGTTTTAATGAGGAGGATGATTGTCCCCAATACATTATATTACTTTTTTGATATTTATGGTGAATTATGGATACTTGAGTCAAAATGTAACATTGTAATTATGGGATTTGATATCATATCAAAGATGACATTAGCAATGTCTAAGCAAACAATAACACTAACAAAAAAAAGCAAAAAATAATGAACATATTTAGGATGGAATGGGCATAGGGCACTAGACTACTACAAGAATTGTTATGCGAAGATCAAACCCCCATGAATAGCAAATTGTCATGTGAGAAAACATAACAACAAGCTCAAAAGAATTGTGAAAACCAATGTGTGAAGAACAAAGTCATATGAACAACAACTTATGGCAATAAACTTGTTTAATAAAATAAGAATAACAAATATCCAAACTTGCAAAAAGAGTTAATGTCATTGAAGAGAAGATGAAAACAAGCTCACCACAAGCATCATTGAAAAGAAGATGAAAATGAACATGTGAATGAGATTGAGGAAACATAGTTTGGTTGAAAGAGCAATAATATGGTGATGATAAAAAAAAATGTTTTGTACCTTTTATCTCATCTATGGCCAAATGTTTGAAATTTTTACATACTTTCAATGAAATGCCCTTTGTAATGTCCCATGTGTGAACATAAAGTGAAAAAGAAAAGTAAGTTATCATGTTTTGTTAAGATTAACAACAATGGTTCCATCATTAGGTCTTCCTCACCAATGTTAAGGTAAAACCATAAACTAAGCCTACTTATAAGTGTGAACAACTCTATATTCATGTTGAAGTGGCTTGATCACTAAACCACATGTCTACATGTGAAAAACTAAATTATAATTTTTTTACATAAAAATTTACACATGTTATATTGGAAAAAAATATCATTTGTATTTTTTTGTGATTGCAAACAACATTTTTTAATTACAAAAGTTGATTGCAAATGATTTTTTATTTTATAATATTTTGTTCTTGATTTATCTTTAACGGGAATTTCTAAATGTATTGATGAAACCTCTTTCAATATTTAGGAAGGTGTTCAATCGTCAAGTTGGTTTCCTTATTCTAACTTTTTGACCTATTATTTTGTGTGCCCTTAAACCTTGAAACCTTCACTTGAGAATTGGATTGAAATTGGCTCTAATACCTTGCTTGAAAAGCAAAGAAATAAGATCATGATACCTTGCCTAGTTCTTACTTGGTTGAAAACTTGTGGATCAAGTATTAACTTGAGTATTATATAATTTCATACCCATAAATTTCCATAGTCAAACTAGAGGAACAATTAGAGGCTTTTGTGATAATTGCCTAACACTAGTTGAAACTTGAAACCAACGGAAACCATTTTCTCAAAACATTACACAAAACAAGACTTTTGTCAATGCGTTTCCACAAATGTCATCACACTTTGGTTTGTAAGTGAGAATCAAACTCCCACCTTCACACTTTACCCACAATTTAAAAGGCTTTCCATATCATTTTTAATTTGACCATATCTTGTTTAGCATTAGTTAAATGAAAACAAATTTGATGGTCCAAATGTTGAAAGTAGGAGTAAGAATGCAAACTATATTAGTCTCTGCATAGGCATAGGATCGCAAAAGTTGTTACACAATTGTTGCCCCTCCTGAAGATTTTTATATTAATCTGACTTATTGTGCCAACCTAACTAGACAAATATCTTGAGGTGCAAACAAAGTGTTATAATAATATTATGCACACCCACAAATATCTCTACCATGACAAAGTTTTCATTTGCAGGTCAAGGCTCAAAACATCCCATAAAACAACTACCTAATAAGACATTGGCACTATGTTTTCCAAAATGCCCACACTCTTGTGCGTGGGCATTACGCTTGCTCACCCCCATTTTTCCCCCATGATACTCGATGGGTACTCGCCAGGTATCATGGGGGAAAAATGAGTACCCATCGAGTATCATAGGTGGGTACCCATTGAGTATCATAGCGAAAAATAAAAACAAAAATTTCGAGCAAGCCTTAATGCTGGCTGAAGCCCTCTTGGCAACGGGCTTTTACCGGATTTGAACCTGCTCTGGGCTCCACCTTGGGTAGGCCCTTACTCCGGTAAAAAGCCTGCTGCCAAGAAGGCCTCGGGCTTTTTACTTTTTACCGTACGCTTCAAATCCAACAGCTTAAAAGCCACAAAAGTGGAGCCCTATAATTAACCTCTCCACGAAGGTGATGAGGTCATAAGACCCGCTCCGCCGGTCCGCATCTTATTCGGGATAAGAAGAAAAAAATTGATACCGGCACCTTTCGCCCAATCAGAGCACGTCAGGAAGAGCCCAAATGGGAATCGAAGCCGTCGATTGCTGACATCATTTTGCGAATCCGGGCCGTCAAAAGATGCGAAACCCGGTGTGACATTTCAGCCGTGAAAAGTTCCGCCACAACATCGCAACCGTTCGTTGATGCGACAAGTGTGGAACAACTTTAGGGTATCTAGCTTTGCACGCATCAGAGAATGGAATAAGGGGGGGAGTGGCTTCAATCCTTAACCGTCTGATGAAATCAGTCTCGGGATGTGAACCGTGGATCGTGCTTCTCTGAAGTCAGGGGAATCATATCTAAATGGAATCTCAACAGCGCTTTCACTTTTTTATTCTGAAAATGACAGGGGGGGGCGGGGGCGGTCATAATTAACGCTACCAATTGTCGTGTTCATGAACGCAAGGAAAGTGACGAACAAGTGACATTTGTGACGTCTTTTACACGTGTGTGTCTCCGATTTGTAGAAAAGAATTATCCGAATTTTCTGGTGTCAGGGAACTTTATCGACCGGGGAACACGGCGCAGAGAACGGCCCAAAGGACGGCCCAATTAGTCGGGCCAACTTAAGTCAGGCGCTGGCTAGTCTGGCCAAATCAAAAGTCGTGGGAGAACTAAAATTAGCCAAGCTTTTATTTTTTTTTATTTTTTTTACTTTGACATTCGTAGATAAATTAGCCAGGCGGCTACAGGCCCCCAAATCCCAATGTAAATAATAATTTCATCTTCTTGAGTTAGGCCTACCTATTCTAAACTGGGGTTGCTTATTATTCTGTTTCATATTAATTAGTTGGGGGTGCCTCACAAGTTCAACTTTTTGCTTTTTTTGCAATGAGCCAATTTGGTTGGCCTATCCCAAAAGAATAGTTGAAACTATGGAGGCTCCCCAAAATAGAAGATTCAATGGAAATGTGAACTGCTTCCTCCTTTGGCCTATCTATATAGGTAAGAAGGGGAGGACTTTGGGTAAAACATATGGGATTAAAGCGAGGTGCTATTGGGAACACCCTTGGGAAACATATTGAGAACCTGATGGGTACCCATTGGGAACTTGAAAGGAACATGTTGGGAACAATGAATTTTTTTAAAAAATCCCTCCTCCTCCCTCCCCCCCAAAACTTAAAAGGAAAAAAATTAATGCACTTTTGAGTGCATGCTGAGCCTTCCCATTGGCTGCATGAGATTTCTATTTCCAAAACTGTTAATCACCATTTTTGACCTAGGCTAATACCCTCATTATAAATTGGGGGTACATATTGACTATGTTTAACTCAGGAAATATTGAATTTGGACTCCAAGAATCCTGATTTATTTCTAAGGATGGGGGCAGGGGTGTTTCTAAAGTTTAGAAAGCAACAAAAACAAATTTAGGGTGTTATTTTTTTAAACCATGGTACCTACCAGTCTTTGTTCATGCATTTCATTGGCATTGCCATCATCCAGTGCTTCAATCTATTCAAATGATGACTTATGGGTTTTTTAAAAACTTAAATAGGGTTTTTCTGCCTTGGGCAAACCTGCAACCATGTTTGTACCATGGTAAAAAATCCTAAATTTCATTTCAATTATTTCTAAATATTACAAATATCCCATGCTTTGACTAAATTATGATGGTCTCTGGGTTCAAATCTAACATTTTGTGGGCTTAATATGGCCACTAAGAGGCCTCACTCAAAAAGGTAAGGGTACCAACCGAAGGTGCTTGTTCACCATGGCTGGTTTTTCCTTTCCTAGCTATTGGGGTTTAGTGTGAAAAGAATAGGAACAAACATTTCAATTTTTGGCAAGAAAACTACCACATAGGGATTATTTGGCATATCTCTCTTCCAACATACTGATACCCATGCCTTTTACAGCTGACAACCCTAAAACCCTAACTGATTGTGGCTACTTAGTGTTAAATGAGATCAGTCAACTTTGAGACATCATAATTTTGGCGAATTCTTCCAAAAACATACTAGCAAAATTCGTCCAATTTATACACCAGAAATAGGATTTTTCAATAACTTCTCAAATTTTTGGTTGAAAAAGGACAAAATTTGTCATTGTCTTTGGTGGTCTTTTGGGGTCGATTGTCTCATGCTCCTTGATAATTAATAATAGGGGTTGTTCACTTAGTTTCCCAAGGTATATGCTTCTTGTCCAATTTCATTTGGTTTTGGTTCCCCCCACATGGGACACCCTTTATTACTAAAATGCAACTACAAACTCCTCTACTAGAAAGATTGCTATGCACGGTGGTTCCTTTTTGCAAACCAATAGGAAGGACTGAATGCGGTTTGTCCATTACTAAATGAAGTCGAGAAATGTATCATCTAGAGGGTCCACCATGGTGTACATCTCCAGAAGAAGGGCCACATATAAACAAAAAGAAATTTAAGTGAAATGCTAGTGGTCCGTGTGATAGCTCTATTGTGCAATGACAATTCTAGTAGGCAATATTTTTGTGTTCCAAATAAATATTTTCTTTCTTGTTTGTGCCAAAAGCACATAAAATGTCTTTAAGAGTTTTCTTGTTTTTATTGGGAACCACTGGCACAAGACCATTGCATTAAATTTTTTAAAAAAACCAGAACCAGAACAGACCAGAGCCAGGGGAGAGACAGACTTTAGGGTTTTTTTTTGGGTGAAAATGCAGGCCCTCCAAATGCAAGGGTATTTATGATGGTAACTCAGGTTACCATAACCTTCTTTTCAGAGCTTTTCAAGCTTCTCATTGGCCCTTCCCTCATCTCTCATGATGCATACATAAACTCTCCCTCTTCCTTTTTGTCTTGCATACATAATTATCTGGACAGAGAATGATTATGGATTTTGTCCATGGAGAAGAGGGTTATATGTTTCTTTTGTCTGTGTACAAGAAGATTATTAAAGTTTTCATCCACTCACATGAGGGTTATGGGATCACTTTCAAACCTCTGAACTGGTTATGTCTGGTAACTAATGTCCTCTCACTTGTTTGCCTAGTCCATAATCCACAAGAAAAATCAATGCTTTAAGCATATGAATGAAGGCCACCTGAACAATAGTGAACATGCATAAAAGTTGACTAAACCCTAAACCACCTGAACAATAGTGAAATGAACTAGTTTAGGGTTCACGTCATGTTCTACTACAAGTTGGAAAGTAGCCCAGTGGTGGGTATTTCCAATGATTTTTTAAAAGTTCTTGGTTCAAATCATTGTGGGGGTGATGATAGAACATTTAAACATCATTAAATGTTTTCTCAAACATGTTTTAAACTTTAAAATGGGGTGCAAAATGAACAAAATAATGTAAAACCACATTGCTTCAAAAATAGGCCTGCTCTACTTGTCAGACAAAAATTGATGGGAGCCGTTTAATGTCTTTCATTATTTGGAAAGATTATTTGAAGGCTGTCTTTATTTTCCCTTCATCATTATGCTATTCTTTAACCATCTACAAATGTTGGGAAAGAAAGACCTTAACAATTAAATGAATTTGCATTTAGATATGGATTCATATTGATTTGTACCATTGTTTGTTTCTTGGGTCTGAAATAAAAATAATTAAATGTTTTTCATTGTTTTGGACTTGAACATTATTTTTTGTGTCCTTTTCCATTGGAGATATTTTAATCCTATCATGTTCTTATATAATAAAAATATCTCAATTTGTCTCTAATTTTTTAACGTCTAGGGTTTTCATAGAGCTTTAATGTTTCAAGGGATTTTGTGAAGTTATTAAATGATAATCTTGCTCCTTCAAACATTGTTAAGTTATTGATCATGAATACTTTCATTACCTTTTCATTTTGGTTCTTAATGAAAATCAATAACATTCAAGCAATGGTATTTTTGTATTGTGATATATTTAATGCAATAGTGATATATCAACATGCCTTATATACATATTGTAAGGGAAATAGCTAGGCATGTTGGTAGAGTTGAATACTAGCAAGTCCCTTTGGAACTGTCGAAATGTAGTAGGTTGACACAAGCTAAGCTTACTATGTCACTATGATAGATAAACTATCATAACTACATAACAATATGACATGCAAGTAGTTACAACTATTTCTTGAAATTGCTAGAGGGCATGTTGATATAGAAGTAGGCTACCACAAGAGACTTTGAAAGGAGATTATTCTGAACAATGCTAGTGGTGTTTCCAAATGAAAAGACTACTTTGTGAAAAAAGCTTGGCATGTATGTTTTATGATTTATTGAAGCTTGAAATTTTTTCCAATTATTGTTGATAATCTTAATTCAATAATAGCATAATGGTAAATGCAGTTCTTCAACATTAATAAGAAATGTTCCAACAATAATTCAAATGTTTTAATTAATATTTTTAGATGGTATTTATATTAATAGAGTAGGACAAAAATCTAGAGCGGTACAAAAATGTACCGCTAACATTTGGCAACTATGCTAGGGATTCAATTCAAATTGTTGTTGGAGAAACTTAAGAAGAAGGTTACGTAATCCTTCCTTGTGTAATCAAATTAATGGAAGATGAAGAAGGAAAAGTTGAAGTAAACGAATTAGATTTGGGTTTTTGTCTAATCCATGTATTTTATATAATTTTACCTTGTGGATTTACATAATTGTTAAGAGTATATAGAGTGGAAAAAGAATAAAATAGATCAAATAAAATGCCTATTATGGGTGTTGAACTTATCATAGTTTTTCCTAATTTGTTCACATATTATGAACAAGATATGGTTAAGTCCATTATTTTCTTTGATTACTACAACAATGTATATCAAAGATGGCATGAAAGATGGTAGAGTATGACGGTTGTTAAAAGAAGGAACCGTGAATAGTTCAAAAAAATTATAACAATTGATGAAAGGAAAGAAAGATTAAGAATTCACATTAAATATGGTTGGAATTTTCTAAATTACTTGTATACATTAAAAAGAAATCCAAAACTTGATAAATGGGGAACATTTGTTGAAAATTTTTAAACATTACCTGAGAATGTTCAAGAATTGATAATCAAGAAACTACATGGGGGAACGAAATTGTGGTATATACAACTACGAAGACTGATAATTGATACTACACAACTAACAAAGTATTGGAGATGGCTACCAATAATAATGTGTTTACTAACGTTAATTCTAATTTAAAAAGTTACTGCAACCTATCACATTATTAAATTTCATGATAGAAGAGAATTTACAAAACCAAATATTAATGTTTTGGTAGATAAATGGATACCATGTGATTTGTTATGGACACATAAATTTTTAGGATCTGAATATACAATGAGAATGAGAGGAAATGAGGAATATTGTCCAAAAGAAATTGAGTCAAAAGAATTTTGGTCCACAATGATGATTTTGGATCCATATAAGAAAAATTGAAAAAAAGAAACAGAACATGTTAGTAGTAAAAGAACATAAATTTTTAAGAACCTATGATGGATAAAAGTAGAAAAATAGAAAAACAAAATAGACTAAGAGAATGGAGAAAGTAGAATCATGAGGAAGCAAAAAAAACTGTTGTTCAAGCAAATAAATCTTAAAAAATAATTGTTCATGTAAAAAAATCTTCTAAATGGAAGGGGTTGAAAACTATTTTTAGTCTTTATACTATTTATTAGGTACATAATTTTGTTGAAAAAAAAATAGAAATGATAATAGTGCAGACGACAACTAAAAAAAAAATGGTTCACCCAATGAAAACATTCAACAATCTACTGAGACTAGAACACTAAACGAAGCACAAGAAAAAGGTGATGAAGGGAATGTTAATGCATCGCTGAAAACTCCATAGGCTACAATTAATGTTTTCGAAATGTTTGATTGGGTCACAAAAGAGGGATGGTTGCATATACCCAAAAAATAGTCAGAAGAGGATACAACAAAATAAGCCAGTAGTAACAACATTGTTAACAAAGTTTTTGGAAAATAATTATTCAACTACTTCTCTAGAACCCTAAATGCATCAAGATTTAATATTTCTTTTAAATTACCACCAACTATTACTGCATCAATAATGAACGTTCCACCCATCATGGCAGTACCCCCTGCAAATGCGTTGCGAAAACAGTTACCTACATATCATGATAACGGAGATCTGGTTTTACACATTCGATAATTGACGAAAGTATGTGTAATTAATGAAAAAGATATAGACCACCACAAACTACAATATTTTCCAAATTTTGTAAGGGAAGAACTATCGACTAGTTTGGAAAATATGAAACTGCTCATTCAACAACGACATGGGTAGAAAGGTTTAATGAAATACGAAGTGAAGGGCAAGCAGCTATCGCTTTACAATATGCAAAACTAAAGAAATATGAATTGATGGAGGACTATTATGATTGGTTCCTCTGACTTTGTGTGGTAATTCCTCAACAACCAAATGATATTTGCTCGAGAGAAGCCCTTAGAAAAGGGCTACAAATTAAGTGAAGATGGCTATCATTAGTATGTTAAAAAGAACATTAACATAAGTGGCTGAATTTTCAATTTTGGGAGAAGAAGAATTACCTATGAAATGGAAGAATATGGCAAGATGTTGTCCAAATAATTTAGACAATGATGAATCTAGAGATAGTGATGATGAAGATGAACATTCCGAAAATAAGACTAAAAAGAAATCTAAGAAAATGAATATTGACATAATAAGGGAATGTGTGTATTATCAAAATTGTTTTAATGAAGGTCATTTCACAAAGGAATGCAAACTATTAATGAAATTTTGTCGAATATGCAAGGCTAGTGATCATTATATGGATAAGTGTCTTAGTAAAGCAATGAGTGGGAGTAGCCCCTCAAGAGAAATTATGCCAATGCATGTAATATAAACAAAAATACCAATTGTATAAAAACAAAAATAGTTATCAAATTATAGTGTACCAAATGATCAAAATCAATATAATAATTGATAATATAATGCAAGACCCAATGGTCGTAATTGGCAAAATAATAATCAATCAAATTGGAATAACCAATATAACCAGCAAATATATAATCAAAATCCTAGATTTCAACAAAATAGCATCAGATGTTATTGTTGTCGAAAGGAAGGTCATGTCAAAAATGATTGTCATGTATGGAAAAAAATTATTAAGGAAAAAGAAAAGAACTCCGAATTGAAAGTTGGAGTGAATGTGGCTATGGTTGAAAAGGACCAACCAATAGTGGATGTGTGTGGATGTGACATATGAGCAAATAGCACTAGGTGACGAAACTAAAGATGATGTTACCATAAAGGGAGAAATTAGACCAAACAAGGAGCAAGGCGAATAAATTGAAGAAGTCAAAAGGGGGGAAAAGATCCCTGTAGATGTAGATATAGTGGATATATATAATGAAGATGATACTACCCCACTATCACAACTTTATCTTTAGAATAAAATCAAGGAAAAACTTAGTAACACAAACATAGGTACAAACCAAGTAGGAGCATTTGAAGAACCAACTAAGGGATTTCAAATATTAGAGGTTGGTACAAGAGGAAAGGGAGTGGAGACTCGAGTGAATAAGCTTATTTATGGAGCTATGCCACCACAAATAGAACATCCTACATTAGCAGAAAGAACAAGTACTAGTCGTTACACTAAAAATGATATGTTCCATATGATTTTAGAGATGGAGTATATCATGCCAATGATCCCTACTCTTGAGGTGTGCTATTTGATGCATCGTTTCCAAATTTGTCTATGAGTAGGTGTAGCACCTCCTATGTTGGGAACACATATCATAGAGAGTCAATTTCTTTCTATGTGGGCAATAAATGACTTGGAGTAGAAAAAATATTTAGCATATAACATTGTTTGTTACTACATTCAGTACCACCGGCATAGAGGATATGGTGCTTTAGAGTTTGACGTCAGTTGCTTAGGACTGTGTGCACTACAATATTGTTGTAAGCTGGAGATTACATTCAAGGATTACTACCATCACCATTAGACCTCAACATCCGTCAGACCTACTTTTGTTATAAACCAAATGGAAGTTATTCCAGATCATGTGGAAAGCAAGGCTAGGACCCAATCTAAGAAGTGGAAGCAAGTTATGGACGGTTGCCAAGAATTAACTTGTCTCATTGACATTGCAAATCGCACCATGGCCTCTATTATTTGGAGGACTATCAAAAACAAGCAAACTAAGTATTTTGCTTAGGAAACACATATGGGAGTGGATGAACTATCCCTATGGGTAACCATTTTGAAAATAGGACACTTGGTGGATAAGCTATCCAAGCGATCGCATGTAGGTAAGTTCATTCACTACCAGTAATGTTTACTTGTGAAGATGGAGTGAACTGGCAAGTATCTTTGGAGGCAATGGATTACATACACCAAGGAAGGGGCAAAGTTTTCTAACAATGAAATTGACGACTTTTACACTCCAACATAGCTCATACTTTATGCCAAACATGAGGTTCTAGGAGTTAGGAACTTGTAGTGAAATAAAAAAACTTTTGCAATGTGTAGTTAGAATGTATGTGCAGCTGTGTGGGGACACTACAACATTAAAAGGGGGATAATGTAAAGGAGATACTTAGGCATGTCGACAAAGTAGGAATATTATACAGAATCCTAGCAAGTCCCTTTGGAATTGTCAAAACGTAGTAGGTTGATACAAGCTAAGCTTATTATGTCGATATGACAAACAAACTATCAAAACTACATAACAATATGACATGAAAGTAATTACAACTACTTCTTGGAATTGCCAAAAGGAATGTCGATATAAAAGTAAGGCTCCCACATGTGACTTTGAAGGGGGATTATTCTGAACAATGATAGTGGTGTTTTTGAGTGAAAAGATTACTCTATGAAAGAAGCTTGGCATGTATGTTTTATGATTTATTGAAATTCGAATATTTTTCCAATTGTTGTTGATAGTTTCAATTCAATAATGGCATAATGGCAAATGTAGTTCTTCAACATCAATAGGGAATTTTCCAACAATAATTCAGATGTCCTAATTAATATTTTTACATGGTATATTAATAGAGTAGGACAATAATCTAGAGCAGTACAAAAATGTATCACTAACACATATAAGGATAAAGCCATCAAGATCCATGATAAACTAACCTCCAAGGTCTAGCATTATAATTTCACACAAAACATAAATTGACCAAAAGAATAAACATGTTAATTTCAATGACAAAAGACCCAAGGATTGCACATCCTTTTGTGGTCATTTTTTATTTGTCATTTTAAAAAAATTGAATGAAATATTTTCCAACATATTATTAAAAATACTTATAATTTCTCTACTACATCACATGTTTAATGGGTTGAAATTCTTTAAGTAATACCAAACAAGATGAAATAGAAAAAATCTTTGAAATAGTCCTTAAAATTGCATTATATTTTTTATTCCTATATGCATTACTATTTTTTTTTTCCATATTTTGAAGCATGATACATTATATCATCATATATATTTTTAAATTAATATCACACACTTTGTGTCCATGAACATCATGAAAAAGGACTAATAAAGAATATGGAAAAGGAGTACAAAAGAATTGTGATAAGTTTTTTAGTACAATTAAATTTTTTTGGACCTTAGTGTTTATGTTAATTGAATACATATGAATTTTTTGAAAGTGTGTAGGATTTGCATTTCATCTTAAACAATGATCATAACTTCAAATCATATTAAAATATGTTATATTTTAAACTTTAATTTCTTGTATCATAAGCTACAAAAAAAATTGGTATTTCATATACATTACACTCCATTTACATGTAATAAGGATTCTTGAAATTCTAAGAACATAAAATTAAACATATTTTGAATTTCTAAAATTTCAAATTCCCAAACTTTTAAATTATGAATGTTATTTAAATGCACATAATATTTTATTATCATTTCAATTTTTTTCTCATCAATTTTTTTTTATTAAGAGAGTTTTTTGTTTAGTCCTTTGCAAAATAAATTATTTCTAAAATAATTGTTATTCAAGTTCAAAATCTGTTATTAAAACCAAAACTCAAAATTAAATTAAATGAGTTTTTTATCTAAATTTTTCAACATTCATATTAGTCATTGAACACAACCTCCAATGATTAATATGACATTAAAGTGGTACCACATAAATATATGTAAATATATGTAATTGCAATGGTTGTCCACAATGGTTTTTGGCTTGTTGGATTACACCCCAAAATTGTTTTTTAAAGAATTGAGGATTCCAAGTCTTGAAATGCAAAAAACCATTTACTAGATTCATTTTTCCACCTATGTGCTTAAATCCTAAAACACTTTGGCTCCCCTCCCTTATCATGTTTTAAGTTTAGTTGTGGGCTCAAAGTTAAGGTCGCAACATTAGGTTTCAGGGTTTAAGTTATTTTGTTGTACACCAAGATATTATTATGTGAAATAACTCAAAATTTAAACCATTTACTTGTTTAATTATTCAAGTTATGGATGTAAGAGCCTTCTTTAAGGGGTTTGATTTTGATTGTTGTAATGTTGAACCAAAATGACTTCTCTAACATGATAAGTATTTAATGTAGGATAATGATTTTTTCTAATTTTTTATTTGGTATTGAAACTCAATTCAATGTGAACAATTTTGTGATTTTATTTTTTTTGTTTGAAGGGTTTATTTTCATGTGTGGCTTTGGATTATCATATTTCATGTTTCAAGAAAACTCACTTGTGACAATCAAGAATCCAAGTTCAAAACTACAATATTTGTGTTCATGTGTTTTTATGTGACTTTTGTTAATTTTGATAGTTTTGGCATCAATTTAGTAGCTCATGACAAACATTCCCCATCATTTTTATGGTGAGGGATCAAAAAAGTTGATTTTATTAGTAACCACCTCATCGAGCAAGTAGGGTGTTTCTTATAAGTTTATCGAAACATGTTACTAGGCATGGAGACATGGAAAGACATTAAATTGCCTTGTCACTTGTAGGTAAAAAATAGAATGTGTTTCAACACATGTTGTTAGGGGCAAAAAATTGTAACAACCTAAACAACCATCAAATTTTTCTTTTATGTACTAAAAAAGGATTTAGAATTTAGAAATGACCTACTAAGGTGAAAAATATGTCTTCACATTCAAATTTAGATAGGGTATGATAAATTGTTTTCTTAAAAATGATATAACAACAATTAAATATGGGTTAGTAGGATCTTTAATCAATCCTTAAAATTCTAATATTTAATAAGTTAGTTTTCAATGCCCTGCTTCAAACCTAAACAATTATTTAAGCAATCTTGCATTAAATTTTTTAAAAATATATTAACCCAATTAACTAGGTTGGAAACTAATTTACATTGGTGAACCCATGATCAACTAAATTCATGGGATTAAAGCCACCTCAAATGCAAATTTAATTTGTTTTTCCCAAAATGTTTTGTGTTGTGCAATGAAATTATATGTAAAGCTTTTCAAACATGACATTGAAAGTTTTTTTTGGCATGATACACAAACCAAGTTTGTAAACACAAAACCAAGTTTTTACAAAGTGATTCAATGAAACTTAAAACAAGATTTTGCACCCAATTTCATTGAAGCAATTTGGCATTCCAAGCATTTAAATTTTGAAACAATGACAATCTACCATTATCAATCCACTATTTCGTATTTTCAAAGGCAAGCTTTTTTATTGAAGTAGATAAAAATTATAACTCAAACATGATTGCCACTAATTTCCAACGAATCCTTTTCTTGTTTTCAATCATCCATAAAGTTTGAAATTCAATAAGTTGGAACTTGGGTCCTCAATGATATGTCAATGTTTGTGTTTAATCCATTTTCAAAAAATAAATAAAAAAGAAAGAAATTTTTAAATGATGCATGCAATTCAAAAATCATGTGTTCAAAAAAGTAATAAAATTATTTAAGTAGAAATTTCTTTGTGCAAGGTATGTAGATACTAAGTACTATGATTTAAGGATTAGTCATTATTACCACTGACCTTTAAAACAAGACTTAAACATCATGAAAAGCACCAACTAGTTGACTAGCAATAATAACTTATTAATGTTAATTAATAATCTTTGATTTAAAATCCGACAAATGTGTTCAACTTTGCACAACCTTTTTCTTTGTACAAATGAATGTACAATAAACCCCCTTTAAAATCACACCCATTTTAATCACATTCTTGTTTCTATCGAACATTTTTTGGTACCCATTTGTTCTAGTAAGAAACAACCTTCTTTAAGTCTAATAATGCATAGTAGAGCTTATAATAAGCCATGAAGGAAATTTAAACGATTTGCATTTTTATTCTAACTTTAAAAAACTATTTTGTAACTTTTTTTTTGCAAGTAATCACAATCTTGTAAGAGTTTGTATGAAATGTGACTACACACATTTGAATCACAATTCATTAGTGTCAAAAAAGAAAAAGAAAAAAGGGTCACCAACAACATGATTATAAAAGGGTTTCTTGTTGAATTGACTCAAATAATTGCACCTTTATGTCAACAACTTCCAAGTTCCATGCCTAATTTAAATTTCACACATCCAATTTAATAACACATGACCTTCATAGGTGCATTGATTATAAATATTAATAAATGATCATGTTCTAATCCATTTGCACAAAGATGATTTGATTTAAAAACATATTCAAAGGTAGTTGGGTCGACACTACCACTTGGGAATTTTGACCATCACTTGGTTTTTGGCATGTCCACCTTCATTGTACAAAATAAGAATGATGTTTTCCAAACTAGATAGTTACTCCACTCCGCAGGTAAATCCCCAAAACCTAGCATGAACGTGAATGGATTCTAACTTATATAGATGACATCCTTGGATACAAGAAGTAGTAAGTTTCCATCCTCCAAGACATTAAAAAAGTATTAACTTTGTAAAAAAAAAACATTTAATTGATAGTGAGGAAGTTTCTATAGGATCCATGCACTAACTTTGAACCCACGTTTAATTTAACAACCCAATGAGGTAGTCAAAAACACACTCCATAGTGGATAAACATTTAACTTGGGTCTCATGAGTCAGAAGCCAGAACCTAAAGGCAGTTAGTTAGGTATGATTGTCACTCCTATCCTGAAATTGATGATTAATGAGTAAAATTTAAAGAATTAATAATTAATGAATAAAATGTAAAGAATATTAAATAAATCAATAAAATAAAGAATATCAATAAATAAAAATTTAGGTCACATGTGGGGGGGTTTGTTTGTGAGCCCTATTTTTGAGTGTTCCAGATATTGGGAGCGGTGCTGGGGGGCAAGGGGGCTGTAGTTCCGTGTGTCGCTTCATGTTTGCTTTGCTTGGTTATGAGAACCAAACCGAATGAAAATTCCTGAATGATGGGCGGAGAAAGAACGTTTCACAATTGGGCCCAGCTCACAATAATGGTCGGCCACCAACACATTGAACAGAACCAACCAAGTGGCCTGGCCTCCAATGCTGAGCGTGCAAAGACCTTGTCTCTTGGGGTGGGCTTGAATTAAATAACACTTGTGTGCATGCATGTGTGGCCTTATTTATCTCAAACAAATTTGATGCTTGGTGTTAAAACAAAAGAAATTTCTGAGGTTTAGGGTTTAGGGTTTAGGGTTGGAGCCTTGGTACACGACCATGTTCATGTGGTGGTGGAAACATGTCGAACCAAGAGTTACCACGGCAAAACAATATGGGATAAAAAATGAGGTGCTATTGGGAACACATTGGGAACTTTTGGAACTTTTTGGGAACCTGATGGGGGGGGGAAATAACAAGGCTTCAACCCTAAACCCTAAACCCTCCAACAAATTTCTGATGCCATCCTTCAGGAACTAACTAATAACCATCTCATGGATGAATCATCCACGATGGCATTAGTCTCCAACCATAATGGTCGTCCCTTCCGCCGGTAATGGGTTCTTCGTGTTCGTGTAGAACGTTGTTGCAGTGTTTCTTGGAGAATCGCTTTTTTTTTTCCTGTGTGTTGAGCTCCTGCGTCCTTACAAGTGGTTAGGTCTTGTTGGATCTGATATTCTGGAGTGCTCTTATGTGCAACTGAGAAATTGGGTGTTGATTGAACCCAGCGAGTTCTTTTCTTTTTGGACAGTGGCGGCCCTTCTCGTGTGGATGTGGTGGGGAGCAATCAATCACGATTCTCGTGCGCTTTTGAGTAACAGAGAGAGTGTGGCTGCTCTTGCTGCTCTGCTGGGTTGGGGCCGGACGGAAGAGGAGGCGGCTGAAACTTGGGCAAGGATGGGGAGGTGCCCAAATCATAAGAATAGTCATGGGAAGCATTATTCCCATAAGACAGCGCGGAGAGCAAAATTTCTCGTCAAAGATATCCTTGCCACCTCACCCTTTTCTTCTTTTTCCTTTTCCTGTTTCCCTGTGTCTTCCTCCCATATAGGCAATTCTTCTTCTATGTTGTGAAATTCTACTCACACAAGTGATCTACCTCACTTCTCTATTGCTCGGAATTTCTGATGGCTCGATCAAGTTATCCGTTTCAGGCTTTTTTAGGTTAAAATTAGGGTTTTCGTTTTGTCATCGGTCTTGAGTTCTCTGTGCTTGGAATGGGTTAGGGTTTGATATCCAGGGTGTTTCCTTCTCAGTGCGTCTATTCCACTTCTGTAAGGCTAGTCCTGACTGGAGTGGTGTGTTGCTCACAAAGTTCTTCACTGAATTTCATTCTTTGCTATGGTTAGGGTTTCTGATTTTATGTCATACCTGTTTGCTTCTCCAGCAGTGTGCAGTTCACTTTCATGATGTTAGTCTTTATTGCAATTATGGGTTATTAGTTATGTTTTGGTAGGCCAGATTTCCTGTTTTTCATGCTTGGTGATTGATTGCTGTTGTGTTGTGACATTTGAAAAATCCGTAACTGGGTCATCTCTCTCTTTTTTAAGGTCGACTTAAATCTATGGAGTAGTTCTCAGTACTTATGAATCTATTTTATGAGTGCCTTATGTTACTAAGTGTTGCTAAACCCTTGCCAACTAAGAGCCTAGGGATTGGTTTCAGTGGAAGATCTTACTTGATCTCTTATTTCACATTGTGCTGAACTATTAACCTTGACACCATAAGTGCACGAGATGATTTGATCCATGCAGAGCTTCGCAAAGTTGATGTACCAAAGACACAAGAACCCAATTCTGATCTTCCCGGCTTGGGGCAATTTTATTGCCTACATTGCGAGTAAGTCTCACTTCTTATACATTGTCCATTGTGACAACAGATGCTTTGTGTCAAGAGGTGTGGAAATATTTGACATTCCATGTACAGATACTGCATTGATGATCAATCTTTGTTAGCATAGATCCAAAGGCTAGGCAAGAACTCAAGTGGTCTCTGACTATGTTGGGTTGATTGCCAGTCGCTACTTCAACAATGCCTCTGTTCGGGATGATCACTACAAGACAAAGAAGCACAAGAAAAGGTTTGTCTATGCATCCACTCCTGTTCTTGTGTTTTTCATCATGGGAGGGGAACTTGGCATCGATGTCTAAGTGTTTGAACTCCAAGCACTTGATTGTGTAGTTAGAACTAGCATTCTGACCTTGCTGTTTCTTGTGACTGCAGTAGTTATTCATGTGGATGTTACTTTTTCCTTAGTACCAACCTTTTTGCTATGGTGCCTTCTTGTGTCCTCAGATTCAAGGGTTATGAGGAATTTTTCTTGTATGTGTTAATTTGCATGCTTTACTCAATTTACTGGTAATTTTTTAAAAAGTTATCAAAGTTTTATCATTTTGGTGGGAGTGTTCAGGGTGAAAATAATGGAGGGTGCTGCCCCACACAATCAGATTGATGCAGAGGTTGCAGCAGGTATGGGTCATCCAGATAATGGGCCTAGGTTACAAGTGGAGGATTCATCTATGGCCTTGTGAACCATACCATGAAATTTTTTTTGTGAATGTTGCAAAACTAGCAAAAGTGAATCCATCCACACCGTACTGGTTTTATTGCCCCAGTTTTGTTCAGTTTGCTTTTTGTATCTTTTTATGGAGGGATTGTGTGTCCAGTTTGTGTGAGAATGGAAATGCCCCCCAGGACTACTGTTGAGGGCAGTGCTATCAGATCAGTAGCTTGCACAGATGCATAAGGTATTTGCACAGACTTTTTGGTATGCTAATGGAGGTAAGGTCCAGCACATTTTCTTAAACTAACACTACTGCATACTTACTCAATCATATGGGTCTAGAATCGTCAGATATCTGCAATTATCCCTTAGATCTAAAGCTTGTATTCGCCTCCACGCAGAGTGCACAATCTGTATCACAACTTATTTTCCAAGATAATGTATGAGAGCTTTTGAGGTTGGTTTATGTATGTGGTTGTACAGCAGTGCCAAGAAAAAAATGTCAGCAATTTGTAGCACTTGGCCATGGCTGTACAGGGAAACACCCATAACAAGCGGGAAGGCATGTGAGGCAGCTATGCAGAGGATGAACAAATGGTTCATAGCACTGGTTGGTGCTGCTTCTACATATGCTCTTATGTAGTTATCATTTCAGATCAGCTAGCATGCTAGTTGGTTGGACAACTAATGGATAGTTCAGATTGATTTCTGTCTTGCCAACTAGTTTCCTGGGTCATTGAGGAATGGTGTATTCTGCATGACAGGTGGATGCTAAGTGTATTTGTCTGTTGGTCTAGCCAATGAACCACTGTTATTGCCCTCTTGTCTAATTTAAGAGTCGGTTGATCCTTGTCCATTAAATAACTCAATATCACCTATTTGGGTATGGGAATCCTCACTGCCTGATACTGTGATCCATTGTCATTTTTATTTTTTTGACCTTTCAGAGCTCTTAGCTGTGTTCCAGAAGCAATGAAGATGTTTTCAAAAACACAGTTTGGTCCATGGATTTGACAAGACTGCAAAATATCCTTCACATAGGCACTGAGCAGAGCTACCAACCCTCAACAGTGTACCCTGCCAGAGCTGAACAAGATATTTATGTTACTAACTCAACCCTTGGTCTTTTAACTGCTCTTTTAGCTAAATTGAATAGTTAGTTAGGACTATGCATCCATGTACTGTAGTTGCACTATTCATAATGCTACCTTTGGTTTTGCAATGTGCTAATTGTCTTTTATCTATGAATGTGGGCAAGTGTTTCCAACAGTCTGCAAGTTTTACAATTTAGTCCATGTGGGGATGGTGTATAATGACATTGGTTTGGTGGAGTTGGGCTGGTGATAACTGGTCGAAGCAGGGAGGTTGTGACACTCGCATGGTAATTGTATGACAAAATCTTCAGATTCTGTGATGATTTTTTCTTTCAGGTTTCTGTGGGTGAACTGTTTGTTCTGGGTGAAGATCTTGACCTGTGAGATTGTATACAAGGTGATGTTACAGGAGGTCCAAGCTAACTAGTTGGAGCTGTTGAGTGGGATCTGATAGCAAAACTACCAAAACCGTGCATGTGGGTTTGCCAATAACCAATATGTATTGCATACAATGGCAAATGTACTTCTGGTAGGATTTGATCGGTGTAAAGGTCACAAAGGAGCTCTTACACCATGGTTTTCCTTCCCCCAATCTATAGGTGTTTTGGTAGCATTACCAGACCCCCTTAGGAATGATGCAGATTTCCTGTTTTCTTCAAAGAAGGATCATCAGGGAAAGAGTATGACACACTTACTGATAACACTGAAATCACTTGTGAGTTGATGATCTGTTTCAGGGTTTGATATGTCATTACAACGGACACATATGCTATTGGGATTTATTGACTTGTCATTAAATTGTACGGGTTAAATTTGCCCATTTTTTTGGTTGTAATGACTACAGTTGTTGAAGATGAAATGGGATGTTTGAAATATGTGATTTTGAAATTGTGTATGTTCATGCTACAAAAATTTGACGACAACACATGATTTGCACATGAACCAGCTGTGTACAAAGTTTTTTTGTTTTTTTTTGGGTGCAATTTTGTGATTAAGCAACAACAGTGGTGATCATCCACAAGAGAAATTAGCCAAAATTGAACTATACAGGTCAAGAGGAAAGTAGAAAATTTTAAAGAGTGCTACTATGTTTTGGCAACCTTCAGAAGAAAAACATTCCTTGAAACTTGATGACTTTGTATGGCGCTTGTTGTTCACAAGAATCCTTTGTATGAGTCACACTGAATGTCTTTTTGTGGCCGAGTCAAGAGTTAGCCAAAAAGAAAAGAAACACTGGCTGTGAATGATGGATGGCCAACATCTGTTTTATTCCTGAAAATGAAAGAAAGACCACAATGCATTCACATGCACAATGACTCAAAACATTAACAACCATGGATTCATATTTCAGTTTTGAGTGAACTTCAGATTCAAGACCTTAGCCCAGGCCCCCATGGGCTTGTTGCAATGCATTATCATTTTGTTGAATTTCCCATATTATCCCAAGAAGAAATTTATTATGGTGAGAAAGGAGACTTTTTTTTTTTTTTTTTTTCTTTTTTGGAGAATAAGACTTTAATGGTGGGTTATTTTAGGGGAAAGGAAGAAAAAAGGGTAAAGAAGGAAGCCTTACAAGCAAAAGATAAAAAGGAGCCCTTAAGGATAGACTTGTTCCAACTTGCCCAAGTGTCCAAACTTAGGATCAATGGAGAAACAAGTGGCTTCTACATAATAATGTGTACCTAATAAGCTCCAATGCCTTGAAAGTAGGTCTAGTAAGTTGTAATATATCTCCTTATAAAGTGTTTTTTTCTTTTTGGGTGGAATTTCACCACTTGGTGACAAAAATAAAGGGGCTAGGAAGGCCCCAAAGGATTTTTTTGGGATAATTTTGACCAAAGTCATCATATTTTGAGGTAGCAAGTCCTCAAGTCCCCATATTTAGACATTGGCCCTCTAGCTTGTCGCTTGAACATAGTGGGATTCCTAATTTTTTTTGACTTAGGGCTTTGACTTGTAGCCAAATTTGCCTAGGCCCTCTTGTAAATGATCACCAGCCCACCCATCTCACAAAATTGGAAAAAAAACACTCTCCTAATCATTGTTTTTATTACTAGCCAAATTTTGCTTGTTTGCCACCTTTCATAAGGGAATACAACCTACCTTGTTTAAACATTTAAAAGGAGTGATGATTTTGTCAATATCCTAGAGTGATGCCTTAGGGTTAGTTGACAAATGGATGTGACAAACAAGTTACTTGCTATTAGGGGCATTTGATGTATCTCATAACACCATCATTGCCTTTCAATAAAGCTCGCAACAAACTAACTAGTTTTTCCTTCAACTAAAAAATTCCATCACTTTTATGCATATCAAAGTTGTGACTTAAGGTTGTTGCCTCATTCATGAGCTTTTAAAATTTTGAGTTGCCACCAAAGGACATGTTAGAACTTGGAGTTTCTTGAATTCTAAAGATCTAATGTTTTTGAGGTTTTTTTTTTTTTTTTTTTTTTTAAATTTTTGGTTTTGGGTTTTTTTTTTGTTTTTTTTTGTTTTTTTTTTTTTTTTTTTTGTAGAACTTTGTGGCTATGGACTTTGATATGGTGTTTTTAAGGTTCATTTTTTTTAAAGAATTTTGTGGCTATGAACTTTGATATGGTGTTTTTGAGGTTCGTTTTTTTGTAGAACTTCATGGCTATGGATTTTGTTTTGATGATGGTTTCTTGCAACTTGAGGTATATTTCTTGGTGCATTTCCATGCAACCATCAATGCAATGGAAAAGCAATTGTCGAGATAATTTCGTGCAATTATGATGCCCTTTCAAGTTTTTGTATATTTACAACATTTACATGCATGGAATGCTCATTGGTAACCTCCTAGTCTTTACATTTCATAAATCTCAATAGCTTTGTTGTTTGCTTTGTAAGTATCAAGCTTTCTTCCTTATTTGTTTCTCATCAATTCTTGAGTGTATGCACCATGGCACCTTTGTAACTCTCAAATGGGTTTAAACATTAGCTATTTATTTATTTATTTTGCAAGGGTCTAGAACATTGTGATGTTATTTCATTGAATCAAGGTCCTTCATTTGTCATTGTTTACAACAAATGTGTGTGCACTATAGTCAAAGTTGTTGTAAGTGTTTATATTTGTTATGTTGCAAGTCACTTGTTGAATTCCGACCCATCATTGAAATTGAAATCTAACCCACTAAAGAAGAAAAAGAAGGTTAAAGGAATAGGAAATAAACTAAATGTTTCAAGATGTCTAGGCAACAAACATGGGTGGAAGTTGTGGTTGATTCTAATGGGTAGGTGCATATGGTGAAATTTTGTGATTGCATGTAGATTGAAGGCAAAGAAAAACTTTTGATTCCTAAATTCAATAATCTCCAAAACCATGTTAGGAAATGCAAATGCAAGGTTGCAAGACTTAATTACAACATGGGGTAATATTATATGTTTACAAAATCACAACATGCAAAAAATGAATGTCTCTTCTTCAATAGGGGAAAAAACGCAATGGTAGACTTGGTAATTATTGGGGATGTAGTTAGAGAAAATAAAAGGATTTTTTTGCAATTTTATTTATTTTTATTTTTATTTGGGGCTTTTGCAACAAGGTTGTCCTCTCACTAATGTTGAGGCCATTAAATTGTTGTTTAAATTCTTGAAGGTGAAAAACACCCCAAAAAAACAATTGAATGATATAATGTTGGATGGGAGATTATAAAATATTTACATCACATGGTGCTCATCACAACTAAAGTTATAGTTCATGTAGCAAGGTACCTTGCTATTAACTATGATGAGGTGACAATGATCAATAATCAATCTTTTGGGTTAGCATTTGTGCTTTACCTTGTGGATGCCTTCAAGTGCATACTAATTTTGTTGAATTTGAAAAGGTTGGTTGGTGGTGGCACAATTAACAACTTGACTAATGGGTCCAAATGAAATTTAACAAGCCAATGTGTTTGTTTGAGATTAAAGACTATTGTCCTTTTGAAATCCTTTTGCTAAAAAACATATGTTTCATAAAAAAGAATTTTTGAATAAACTACTTTCCAATTTATTATTTATCATATTTACAATTGTCCCGATAATATGTCACATTTTTTGTTAATCATTTAAAAATAAATATGAAACTAAAAAATGCATAGATTTTGCCAAAATTTGCATTTTGTTTTAAAACATGATCACAATTTCAAATAACGCCCAATTTTTTTGACATTTTAAGCTTTAGTTTCTTGTTTTATAAGTTATAACTTTGTTTCAAAGTGGTGTGACAACACAAATTTGCAAAAGAATAATTCCTTCCATGTTTGTTGTGCATTGTGTTGCGCATTAAACAAACTTAGTTATCCAAACATTTTCCAATCAACCCCTAGTGCAAAAGATTGAGGGGCTTTTACAAGCCACATATAAATATTTTTCCTTTCCACCAAAAGACAATTTGAGTAGTGCAAACAAGTAGTACAAATTTGCAAACTTAGTATTTAGAAGAATGTGAAGATGTGTTATGCAAATTTGCAAATTTAGTACATTATTTACTATGATCTAGAGAAAAAATACACTAATGAACAATTTAAAGGTTTTCTAAACCTTGTGGATTATGACAATGATAGGTTGTTGTCAACTTAGTGGATTCATGTAATATGCAACCATCATTGAATACGCAATTTTTTTCTTCCAAGGTTGGTAGTACCAAATCCATTGCAAGTGCCCCCTCAACAAAGGTCTTTTCTACATGCACCCATGATAATTAGTTTGTTGTTGAAAATGAAAGAAACATGTTCAATTGGAGTAGATGTTCTCATTAAGAAGTTTGATCAAAGATTTCCCTCCCAAAAGCTCATGGATGCTATTACAATCATATATCCTTAGTATCAATTGAATTTAGCTTTGCAAAAAACATAAAATTCTTTTGAAAGGGGAGTTTGATGATAAAGGCTTGAAAGTACCTACCTTGTTAAATGAACAAAAGTTTGACATGGAAGTTGGTTTTTTCAAGGTGACCATGTAAGCAAATTGTAAACAAGCTTTTTGGAGCTTCCTTTGAGCTATAATCTCATGCCCAAGATGTGATCCAATCTATCTTCCCATTAGAAGAAATCTTGTTCATTTTGACCTTATATGTTTATGATTAGTGTGTGATTAGTGTCCAAATCAACTCATTTTGCAAATACACTTGTAATAGTCCTACGTGTCACCATAGTTGCAAATGCTCGTAGTCACATATGTGATTACATATTAGAAATCCAAATTTTAATCATACATGCAACATCAATTTGTGACTACCATATGTTTAGATGAAAAATTGATGTCATTCATTATTGGTGGCATTCATTGATGGTTAACACCCAAGTTGCTTTTGCAAATGTATTTGCAATTATACATAGATCACTAAATGACACATAACATTTAATTTGTTATTGCAATTCAAAGTGTATAATTTCATTTATTGGTTGATAGGGAGGCTAGAAAATGTTATTATTACATCTAGTAAATTGGCTAGGTAGGCCTAGTAAACTACCTAGGCTATGAGATTAAGTTAGGCTACGAGGCTAAGCTAGTCAAGTAGCCCTACTAGGTTAAGATAGGTGTGTGCAAGCTAGAGTGGACCAAAAGTGGCACAATTTTTTTTCATGAGAACACATTTTTGGATTGTATTTTGATTGTAAAAATGTTATGACATTGTTGGATCTTGATGTTTGAAGTTAAGAAAATCCATTTTTTCAAAAAAGTAATTATTGGTGACTTTTTTTAATATATATCCGAAGATACAATGTTTGCGAAAAAATATTAAAATATTTCACAAAATTCACGTTTGAGGAACTTTGTAAATTTTCCTTCTATTATGGTGTGTTTAAAAATCCCCTTAAAGCTTCAATGCATCTTGAAATGGTTTTAAAAGTACATTTTTGAATTGCTTGTAACATTTATGATTATTAAGGATTAATAAATGGACTCATCATTACAAACTATGATCATAATGAGTCCATTTACAAATTATTTATGTATTGGTATGATGGAGGTCATGCATGCACAAAAGTCCCCCCTATTTGGTGTAAGAAATAATTTTCAAATAATTAAAAGATTGCACTTAACTAATTACATAAGAATCATACCTCTAAGTCCCTCTTCATAAAATTAAAAAAACATTTGATGTGGGATACATCGTAATCCATAAGGGTGCAAAATAGATTGGGGTGTTATGGAAATAGTGGTCCACCCTAATTTGCATATATACCTAACTAGGGTAAGCTAAAGTAGGCACCTATTAATTTTTTACCTGAATAAATAAACCATCAACCTATGGTAAACATGTACTTAGGTAGGTAGGTGGCAAATGTGTATGTAGATAGGTATGTAAGGAGGTACAAACTATAGGTAGGTAGGCCATTTATCTAGGTAGGTAGGTAAATAACTAGGCCATCTACCTAGGTTATGTAGGCCATTTACCTAGGTAGTATGTAAGTAGACATCAAATGGTAGGTAGGTAGGTATGCATCTACTTGGGTGGGTTAGGTGGCCATTTACCTAGGTAAGTAATTTACTTAAAGTGGGATAACCTAAGCTAGGTAGGTAGGATAACCTAGGCTAGGTAGGTAGGATAATCTAGTCTTTAACCATGGAGGTGAAAGGTTCAAATCTTTAAACTTGTAACTTAGGAGCTAGCTTTAGTTAGGTAAGGTAGGATAACCTAGGCTAGGTAGGTAGGATAATCTAGTCTTTAACCATGGAGGTGAAAGGTTCAAATTTTTTAACTTGTAACTTAGGAGCTAGCTTAAGTTAGGTAAGGTAGGATAACCTTGGCTAGGTAAATAGGCCTAGTAGGTTAGGTTAAGTAAGCTAGGATAGGCTCTTGATATTTACCAACCTATCATTTTACCTAAGTAGGTAGGTAACTAAGCTAGTCTAAGTAGTTAGGATATTTGGCATCATGTGACTATGGACATAAACTAATCACAAATGTAATCACAAATATATTCGTAAAGTCAAATTCCATGTAGGCTACATGGGGTCCATGTCATATTCATGTTCATCCATGGTAATGGATGTGAAAATGGATTATAATTGCAAGGGTTTGTAATTGCCAATGCAACTTCCATGCCACATGGTGTCTTTTTTTATGGTTGTTTGATGGCACTTATCTTAGGCAACTAAAAAAATTTGTAATTGTAATTGTCCATTACAATTAAAATTCAATGGTGTGTTACAATTGCTTACCATCTAGGTAACAATGGTATCATCTCCACCCTAAACCATTTCCAAATTTCTTTTAGGTGTCCAATGGTGTGTTACAATAACACGGGCTAGAATATTTCAAGTTGGTGGAGATTTTTGTGGTGATGGTATTGGGTAGTGCCAAAGACAAGTGTTATTTCTCAACCTTGTATTTTATGAAGTCCAAATTCAAAAATTGGTTGACATATAATCTTGAATTGGTTGTCAAAGTGTTTGCTAAGGATCACTACTCCATGGATATTTTTCCATTTGGAGATGTAATTGAGGATTAACAAGATAGGAAGTAGAGGTATATAGTGCATGCTTAATATTTTCTAGATTTTTTTTGTTGCATATTTGAAGTTTTTGTACATTTTTTTGAGCTCAAGTTAGAGCTTGTATACAAGTTGTTAGGCAAACAATGAAACCAAGTTTGATTTGCAATTTGTAGTTACATTATTTTCACCTCGACTCCTTTGCTATGTTTTTTGTATGATTTGGATGTATACATTTACAAGTTTTATAAGTACCTTATGCATGTCTACTTGCTTGCTTGTTTTAAATTTTTATGTTTCAAGTTTATTGGTTTTTTGATTGTATGTTTTTTGAGTTTTTGTTTCAAGTCAATATACACCTTATTCAAGTTGATTGGTTTTTTGAATGTATGCTTGTTAGTTTTTTTGTTTCAAGTTGATATTCACATTGCTTTTTGATTGGTTTCTTGATTGTATGCTTGAACTAATGCGGGAATGTAAATAAGGTTTTAATGGGTTTTTTTGTGCAGATTTGACTTGGGGTTGCATGGGTAGGATTCAAGAGAATTGAGATTCAATCCTTCCCCATGCCTTCCATTTTTAACAACAAAAGTGGATTGCAAAAAATTATTGTTGTCACATTTTGTACACAATGTTTGAAATGTTCACCAATGCACATACATTTCTATGGAAAAAAGGTCAAATTTTGCACATATGAAAACACCATGTAACTAATTTGCCACACTTGAAAAAACTTTATGTTGCAACTGTATGTTATTTTGAATTTTTCTTCAAATTTTTTGCAATACATTTACACAATGAGAATTACAAATTGTGTCAACATTAATTCCATGTAGTGCACACAGTGAAGAAACTTTTGAAATTATTAACATTATTTCACATTCAGTTTGTACGATTTAGGCAAATTGAAAATGAACAATGGTTTTATTGATTTGTATGATAGTCTCTTAATTTTGCATCAATCTTATAAGTTGAATGACATAAACTTATGTAGATTTCATCAAGGAGCACCAAGTTTGGGAGGTAGGTTTAGTTGAACTATTGAAAGGTGATTAGACGAATATATATTAACAACATTTATGTTAGTAAAAAACTTTTCAAAACTTGGATTGAGTTACACATGTGAGGGGATTACCAACCTACCAACCAATGCATATGTTCAAACAACAATCTCATGTGTTGTGTGAGGAATTTTTTGATGCCCTTGAACATTCGAAAATGTTCATTTGGATTTGTAATCCATATTTTGATTTCATTTTTGAAACAAGGCAATAAAATCTTGATTTCATTTTGGGGAATCAAGAATCATGTGGAATATTTATTTATACAAATGGTAATTCTTATGCCTTTTATTGAGAAACATTTTTGATAATTTTACATAATTTTGGATTGAATGTTATGGGCTAGGGTTTTGCACAATGTATCATTCATGACATCATCATGTTCAACTTCAATCTAAAAGGGCACAAATGATATTTATAGGAAATTTTCATGTCAATAAAAGCACATGGTTTAAAAGTACATTGTTTTATTTGCCATTTTTTGAACACTAGGTGGAATATTGGGGCACATGATTTATTTTAACAATTTTAACCCAATTTTATTGTTGGAAGATTGTGTTAACAATGGTCCCAATTCAAATATATAGGACCGCAAAGATGATTGTCTTGTATTTGTTGATTGAACTTCCATTTGTCATTTTGAAATTTTGTGTTTATTTTCATTTGAGCTTCGCAATGTTGTGCATTATTAGTGACGATCAACTATTTTAATTTTTTCTTATGTTTTCATATATTTATGTCAATGTCAAATTTAATTTAAATTGATGTACATTTCATGAACATGAAAAAACACATGTTAATTTTTTTTATATATCCATCTTGATGGATAGGGAAAAAAAAAGAGATAGCTAGGCTTGAAAATGAAGTAGTTATTTCTGAAATTGTGTTCATTGTCCATGGACAACCATACAAAGGATTTGAAAAAATCCCCCATATACCAATTTCGATTACTCGTCACTAGAATTTGAACACACTTTGCTAATTTTTGTTAGTATTAAGTGTTAGGCCTAAATAGGAAAAAAATAAAATTATTCAAAAGATGAAAAAGATGTCAAGTGAAAAAAATTTGTGATTAAGACCTCAATTGATTGTTTATTTATAATACTTAACTTAAATTTTAAGTTGACCTTTTAATTGGCAATTATATTCAATTGATATGTTATGTAATTTTTATTGAAAATATTTACATTTCATGACCTCAATTATGAGTATGAGTACTGAAAAAAAAGAATAATTTTACAAGGTCCAAATGGGGTATATTGAATCATTACAATTGTAATTATTGCTTAATTTTTCATTGTGTTAAGTGTTAGATTAAGTTGATGTTGAATTGCTTTAATGAGCTTGTACAAAATATTCTTAATTTATTATGAAAACATTTGGGTAAACTTGAAATGGATCTAACGAATATGGAAAACCCAAAATGATTTTTTAGATATGTTATTTTTTTCATTGATAAAAATGATTTAAAAGGACTTGAAATGATTTGAAAATGACATTTTTATGGAAAAGAAAACACAATTACATAATAATATAATCCAACATCTTATTGGGTCATAGGGGTTTTTTTATAATTATGTTAATTTATAAATCATGATTTTAAAAATATTTTGTCTAAATAACCAATCTTGTTCTCCCACATTGATTTGATTAGCTAATCCACTACTTATAAGAACTCACATCCTTGGCACTGTAAGTTAATAATATTGTGACTACACCATACATATATTAGTACCAACCTAGACAATCAATAATGCACAAATCTACAATTTTTTTAATGTATGAGCCCAAGGTCCTTCCATATCTCCCTCCTTGCTAAGAGACAAGATTATCATATATAGGTACATGATCATTACATATGTGATTTGATTTTCAACATTAGTATGAGAATGTAATTATATCCCTATCATAGAATATTTGTTTTTCCATATAGATGATGTCAAAGTTAATTTCCCATCCCTCCCTCCCTCCCTTCACTAACCCTTTCTATCCTTTTTATGCCCAAATGCACAACATTCAAACCCTAAATGACAAACAAACCATGGGCCCTTATATAATTTGATGTATTTCAGTTTCCATGTTCTTTGACATTCTTTGTTCTCTTTTCAAAATTTTATTTTTCAAATGTTTGTTATAATACCACCTTATAACCCCAAATCAAGATGAGCTTGAAATTCAATACACATCCTTAGTGCAAGTGAACATATTTGCAAGAACGTCAATAGCCTTTAATTTGTCAAAAAGATACAAACAATTTTTAAAAAACTTAAAGGTCATAAAATTCAAGCTCTTTTTGAACATGTAACAATTGAGCTCCTATTTTCAAAACACGAGATCTAAAGTTCAAACACAAGGAACAAAAAAAAAAAGTTATAAGCATGTGATCTTGAGTTCAAACACATAGAAAGAAAGCATACCTACAACCACCATGAAATTGTTCAGTGGTGAATTTGCCTTGTTCGACATTCCCTTGCATTCCATTGTGACAAAAAGTTTGTTGTTGGGAAACATTACCTCAATTTTATGAAGGTTGTGAAACTTAAAGAAATTTATAGATTGGTTGATTTCAAAACAATTTTTAACATGGAATTGGTTTTGGATGATTAACCAACAAATTTAATTTCTATGCTTCTAAAATTTTCCAAGCTAGATGACCTATTAAAGCTTATATCTCCTTCCCTACATTCCTTTAATATATCATCTCTTATCCATGTTGTCATTCAAATTATCAATTTGTAAAATGTTTATGCAACATTGCCAAGCTCTCAAATACATAAACTTAGATAGAACATGAGTTTGTTTGGCAATGTCCAACCATGGGTTTTCCAAGAATCTCCCAAATTTACTTTCACACTTGGGACGACCTATTCAAGGTCAATCATTCCAAATACACATGAATTGGAGCATGTTAGAATGGGACAAATTTTCACCTTGTTTGATGATGATGGGTGAAACTTAACTACATGTGTGATCAATACGATACAAATGTAAAAATAAAAAATCTAGTTTAAATGAAATTGAATGTTTGACTTTGTTTGAGTTATGGTGAATCTTTCAATACTAAATCTATTGAATTTTTTTAATTCTTATTATAAATCATCAATCAACTAATTTTTTGATGAAATTTGATACGTTTACATATACTTTAAGTTGTCATGTATCCCATTTTGGGTCAAAACATGTAACTAGGAGCCAAAAAGGGCATTGGATGTTAGACATAATCAATCAAAATCAAACATTTTTTTTTTAAATTTTTAACATTTAAAACCATAATAATCATGACAAGTTAGTCCTTTTTCCCTCATATGAATGTCAAGGAACTTAAAGTAAAAATTCATTTGATCCAATTTTAAGTTTTGGTTTTAATTTAGGATGTTTAAAAATGTACACATATTGAGTCAAATGGAGTCAATTTTGCAATGGACTATCAAAAGGATTCATATAATAAAAGAATTTTCATTGAAAAAAATATAGATGATAAGAACATATTAACCACACTTTAAAAACATTCATACTTTTTTAAATGTGGAATTTTAAAACTTTTAAAATTCAAAGAAGTTTCAAAATTGCTTCAAAACTTCAGAGCTTCATGAGTTTTTTACCACATATGAACGGGTTATAATGTACATGATGTATGAAAAAAATAATAACTTAGAATATAATAAAACTAAAGAATGTGAAATTTTAATTTTTGGTGATGATTTAGAATTTTGCTCATTTTTCAAAATGAAACATTGAATTTATAAGAAATCCGCACATTTTAAAAAATTCATATTTATTCAATAACGACTAACAAAAAAAATGTGATGCATCTGGGAACATTTAAATAATTTTAAAAACAAGTTACAAAACATTCATTCAAAAATTCATTTGCATGTATAAGTTTTTTTGGGGAAAAGGGACATGTGATCCTTTTCCAAAGTAATCCCTTTGGTTCTTAATTAAAGGTTTTGATCCTTATACTGTGTAAAAATGGTGACAAATGATCAAGTTACAAAAATCAAAACTATTTGGGTACATTCAGAAATAAAAGAACTAACATAAGAGTGAACACTACTTGATTATCTCTTTGAAGGTAATTTGAAAATTTAGTTTTTTTTGGGGTTTCAACTCTTTTACCACCAAGCCACCCCACTTGTTTATATATTTATTATTTAAATAATAATATAATATTATTATATTTTTACATTATTGTTAATTTCATTAAGTTCAACATGTACCGTGTTGACACATGTCATTCATAGGCTAGGCTTTAAAGCTAGTTTAAGGTTGTTAGGGAGGCCACCTATTGTGCTTATTTAAGGTCACCTAGTAGGCACCTAGCCTATGTTGCCTATGTAAGGAATGCTTAGTCAACATTCCAACATTGACCACAACCCATGTCATTTGTGGTGATTGATCCTTGAACCTCAAGGATGTTCTTTGAACTCCTTTACCACTAAGCCACTTTGTTGTGACAATGAAATAATGTGCATTCTATTTAACCTACTTCATTTAAAACATTACACAAAACATCATTTTTGAACTTTGATATCTTATTACAATTTTGTCCAAATGACAAGATTAAAATTTAAACTTAAATTTTTTCCAATAATGTACACAAACATATTTTTTCCTCTAAAAAATATAAATTGATTTGAAATGAAAAATATTTAAAAAATTTTATTCAATATAATTTCAATGACCATTCCATGGAAAAAATTAATTCAATTACATGATTTATAAATGGATAATATAATAATAAATACATACACAAATTTCATATATAAACTTTCATTTGATTTTTAAAATTATATTATATAATTTTACTTTTGATATATCATTATTTTAACAATATAAATTCATTAAAATGTGTGGTGTACAATTTATTCACATATAATATTTATAAATGGATCATAAATAAAATTTAATATAAATATAATAATATATTTATATTAAATATATTATTTCTAATATAAAATATTAATCTAGATAATTAATTTTATTTTTAAATATAAATATTTCCATATAATTAATTGATTTTATGGAACTATAAATTTTATTATGTTTACACATATAATATCTTGAGTTTTACTTAAAATTATGATAAAAATATTATGTAAAAGTAAACTATGTTTTTTCACATCTCAAACTTCTATTTGATTTAAGAAATTATATTATATAAATTTGCTTATAATAGATCATAATTGTACCAACAAAATGTAATTTAAATGGATGATATTAAATGGGTCATAAATTACCCCTATTACCTAGCCTATTCAATAAATAAATTATATTGCCTATCTAATAAACTAATTAACTCAAAGAAATCACGTATATTAACATTATAAAATACTTATTACTTAACCCACATACATATGACTTGATACTTACCACCTACTACCTATCCTACTTATTGCTTATTTAATAGATTAATTGCATAGCCCACCTAATTAATTAATTAAACATAACATTATTTCATTTAACACAATGAAATACCTATTATTAATTAACCTACTTACATATTACCTAATACCTACTACCTATTACTTAACCTACCTAATTAAAAAACATTATGACATATCAACATGATAAAATACCTACTATTTAACCATGTACATATTTCCTACTACCTAGCCCTATTTCTACCATTAATTGCCATGGGTCCTTTGATATTTTCACAAACCCACCAAACCCTATCACACACTTAATGGTTAATTCTTTGAAAAAAGTTATGGGAAAATAATTATACCACTAAATCTAACAATTTCGTTGGCCAAATTTTTTTTTCCACATTTACTTATATGTACATTTGTGACAAAAATTTATAGTTGCAAATCAAGTTTAAAAGATGCCACGTGGCATCCAATAGCCTTTGATCCACCTTCCAAGTCGTACAAACAACTATGTTTTCATATATTTTGGGATGCCATTAAAAATGGATGATATAAATGTATTTTTCATTTTCATTTTCATCCAAATCAACATTAGTCACGAGTATAAGTTGCATATGCAACTACGAACCATTTTGTAGTCATTTATATGATTACCATTTGTTTTTACCAAATGTCATAGAGGGCAATCATATCTAAAATCACAAAAATGGTTGATTTAGACAGAAGTGGCAAATGCACAGGTTGGAATGGACAAGATTCCTTGTAGTGTTTATGTCCATGATATTTATATTAATTGAAATTAATTTTGACATTGTCATAAATAATGATGAATTATTGATAATCATATGGGAATGTCATAAGAAAGGAAATTGTCAATGGTAGTTCGTAACAACGCTAAGCCCAAGGAATAGATATGAAATAAACTATTTATGGTGCTTTAAATAAATGTGATCCCAAATTAAGAAACCATGTTCAAGGAAGTTGATGAATGGACAATTTAATGAAATCATCTTAAATTCAACAACTTGGTTAAAAGATGGTTCAAACAATGGAAAAATGGTTGCACAAATGTAAATTGCAAAAGGGACTTGTGAATTATTAAACCTTGCAATTGCTAGTTTGGTGATGAACATTTTTTTTTTTTATCACAACATTTCATTATTAATATTGATTCATCATGAATTTTTGATGATTTGAGACTTGAACCAATTGATTGTATGGATCCAAATATCTCATTGAAGCATACAACCTTATTAATTTGAACTTAAAGTTCTAGAATCAAAGTAGAGAAAGGGATGCAAATGATTTGATATTTAATTTATTAAAAAATTTATGTTAATTAAATATTTCATTTTATTTCTTCTTGTGTAATCCTGGTTAAATTGCAACTTTGCATTCTACTATTTTATTTTATTTTTGTTGTATATTACAAATAATGCAAATTGAAATGTAATTACAATGAAAAACTAAACAAAAATAATGCATTTATTATAGGATGACCCCTAAAGTATTTTACACTTCAATTATTTATGTGTCATGTTTAAAATATTTGTGGTTTTAATTTTTCAATATGGACATGTAGGTGCACATTGTTAGGTTGCAAAGTCATATTCCAAATTGATGTTGATCACATTGAAGGGTAATGGGTTGCATTGCATGTATTTCAACATATTTTGAAGTTTAACCATTGAAACTTTCATAGGTTTTCACATCGCCCAATGTCCAAAGAAACTTCATAAATAATTTTGTAAATATCCAATAAGAATGGATGAAGTTTATTGTGAATGAAAAATGTATATGATAAATTCATCGATTATGATGATAAGGATGAATGTTTTAGTCAATGATGTAATACACACACAAACAATATCCTAAAACTTCTATTCACAATTTTATATTTTATACCAAGGTTTTATCATGGGGTTGATGAATGCTGACGCGCTCCCAAGTCCCTTGCTAAACCCACTTGAGGGTCCAAGTACGTAGAATTGCGGAAAGTTGGGACTTGAAGGCCGCTCCCGACTTCCAGCACTAAAAGGGGGTAGAGGGGCGTGCTAGAAGTCTCGTGATTAGACTAGGAAGAGGGACAAGTATTATCTCACTTGAATCTGCATCCCAAACCAACCACAAGAGGGTTAGTTCACATTCGGGAACACCCTTGGGTGTTGGGACAAGCCACGGGCACTTGGACTCACTTGACTCACCACGGCCCGGACTCGGGGGAAGCCACCACCTTCCCCCATATAGTATTCTCTGCGACTTTCCGCCACACCTACATCCAAATGGTTCTTTTTCCCAGGACTCCCAAAGTGGAGTCCCAAAATTGTCCCGGTTTGGACTCCCGAAACTTTGGACGCTCCTAACTCCTTGCCCCAAACTCGGATCGGGACGAGGTCTAAACCAAAGTTGTAGCTCTCGTCAAGAGCTTTCCAACGCCATGTTGTACTCCTTCAGAAGACGTTGGGAAGAGGTTGATTCTCGACTTTTAGTGGTCGGGAGTCAAACTATCAGTTTGTCTCCCAGCCCTTCTTTTGCCCATAACTTGGGCTGCAAATGTCCAAATGGCACATGCGAGGCCATTTTGGGCATCTAAACTTCAAGACCTTTCCATTGATATAAAGAAAACCTCAATGTGAAGTGTTTTGACCCTTGAACTCGAGTTCTAAATTTTCGGGAGTCCTGGAGGACTCCAACTTCCCACTTTTGGGGGTGTGAATTTCATTCTCACACTTATCCCAAAGTGGGGTTGTGACAAATGCCATCCATGACATCTAGGATGTGGCCATGTGATGACTTGAAGCCACAATCATTTGCAAGATAGCAACAAATCCTAATGATTCAACCTTGTATTTTGTTTTTTCATTTTCAAATCATGATTGGATTTTTGCATTGTTAAAACAAAAAATTATTGTAGGGTAATAAAATGAAGAATAAAGGAATTATTTACCATAATCCATTATTGAAAAAGAATGTGATGTGCCCAATTACAACATCTTAGGCATTTTTACATATGATATGTTGATAACCATTTATTTAACATTAGGAACAATGATTGTCCAAAAGCAATTAGGGACACTTACAATATCATTGTCTCCAAACCTTTAAATCAAAACTCATTTTGACTTGATGGAAGTCATATTTTATAAATGCAAAAATTTATGTATAAATCATGTTATTTGGTGAATATCAAATCAACATGCCCCTTTATGGCCACTACATCCAAATAAATAGGTTTTATGTTTTCCAACCCAAGTTGAGTTCATTCCAAGATGTTAAAAGCTTTAAAATCTAATTCAGCCATGCAATAAACAAGAGAGTTATTTCATCTAGGGATGTGATGCGTGATGACTTGGGGTTACCTAACATTTTGAAGATCACTATGCTTTTATGCATATTGACATATGGAATAACAATAAATGCATGTGAGGAATTTGTACAATAGTAAATATAATTACCATGGAATATTTTTTAAAAATTCATGCCAACCATTTGAGAGACGTTTGAATTTGAATGTTTGTGGAAGCCATAGAAGGCCAATTTGCATAAGCACTATGCTAATAATGAGATTGTTCCCCTTATGGGATTGTATGGATTGTGAGTGGAAAAATTGTTCTATGGCATGCCAAGGACAATTCACAAATGGATGCCCATGTAAATCTATTATCTTGGGAACAAATGCATTTGTGGATATAACATGCCTATTTTGGTTTACTAGGGTTAACAATGATTTGCATGTGTTTGATTGTTCTCCATGGTTGCATATTTGTTACATGACCCAAGGAATGATATGAATTTCACAATTAATCAATCAATTTATCCTCATTAATGGGATCTATCCCAAGTGGAATATTTTTTGGGTAAACCATCGTTGACACACACAAGGCAACAAAAAATTCAACATTTTTTTAAGGCATAAGAAAATACTCACATAAATGTGGAATGTTGTTTCAAAGTTTTTTAAGCACAATCTTAGATGATAGGAGACCTTAGTAGACAATGGGCTTAATTAAAGGTAAACAATTGGTGATGAGCGTGTTTGGTCTTGTATATTAAGTATTTTTCAATTTTGTCTTTTACATGTGTGTTGGACTCATTCAAAGCAACCATAGCAACATAGACACCACAAAATTTGGGAACACCATTTTTTATTATCCCCCATTTTGGTCTCCAAGCTTTGTGGAGGTCGTTTGCACAACACACAAATCAATTCAAGTTGTGGTGGAATTAAATTCTATCCTACAATGTGTTTCCATATTTGCCCTTAGCCTATGATAGGGTCGTGTGAAATTTAGAGGAAATAATCACAAAGTTGTCAATCCTATTTGAAGAAAAACTTGTTGCTCATTGTCATCATGATTGATGTTGTCTAATGATTTTTCCTAATCTTAATTTGTAACATGAAAATATTGAAAACATGACATAAAAGGAAGGAGGGTAAATCGCAAAGTTGTATTTCAAACTAATGGTGAACAAATTGAAAGGTAATGAGGGAGGCACCTCAATTTGTTCTTGTTCAAGGAGTTAGCTCAATGAAACTTACATGTGTATGACCTACAATCCATTTTCAAACACTTTTCTTAATACCTATTATGGATGAAAAATATATAATGATAGATGAATTTTATTCATTGGATGAAATGTGAATGATCATAAACATCATCAAATATGGCTCAAATTTTTTAAAAAGAGTGTTTTATGTTCTACTTTGTTTTAGTTGAGAGGATGTCATCGATGACACATAGAGCCTTGGTAGCATTATGTGTTGAAGTTCTTACATTGTTTACAAATGTGACATGCAAAAGATGAATTCTTGTTGCTAAGGGTCATGAATAGAAATACCAACTGGAGGCACATTTATGGTGCTAGTTTGGCAATGTACAAGGACATGGTGGTGCTTAGTAATCGTTGGTGTGTAGTAGTTGAAAGCATTTGTATGAAAGACTCTAAGAACACACTTGTTTGACGAGATGGGGAGAAGCCCCCTCTCATGAAACTCTTATATGCATATGAAAGTTCCTACAAAAGAACCTCTCAAATATCAGGCCATGTGACAATGGCTATTCGACCCTTGTGTGGCCAGTCCACTTAACCCTAAAGCCACAACTGCATGTGGAATATGAAGGGTAGTAGTGGACCAGGGTCCCTTGAAGAACTTAACTCAGAGACCGTGGTTTAGTCTAAGTATGGCATATTTGTAATATCTAGAAATAATTTAAATGGATTTTGGGGTTTTTACCATGGTACCAATCAAGGGTGCTAATTCACCTAGGTGACCATGACCAATCCCACTTAGGAAAAAAAATTACGAAAATGTAGAATAATGTCTTTAGAGCACGACGTTCCCGGTGTTCCCAAATAAATAAGTGCTTGCCCAAGGTGGAGCTGTGGTGCAATTATTTTGGGAACACCTCGCTCTCAGGGCATTACACCCCATGGAAAAGCATTGGTAAATTGTCGTTTATTTGTTTGTTTGTTTTTTTTTTTAATTAATTTTTTTTAAAAAAGAAAATGAGTACACCAAGAGCAGTTTTTCTTGTAGTGGCGAATTTTCGCCAAATTTTGACCTGAAAAATATGATTTCTACCTATACAAAGGATTTTTCATGGAAAAATTTGACCCAAATTCTCCAGATTTTGAAAAGAAAATTTTTAAAAACTCAAATAGTCTTATTTTCATGATAAGTTCCAGTAGGTAGCCGAGAATATAGACGGATTCTGGTTTTTTTTCCTACTTCCATAATATAGATATAGCATTTTGCCAAAGTTGGCTAAATTATTTTCTGGATGATCGCCACTTTGACTACATCACAAAATCATTAAAAGGAAGAAACCCCGGTTGAGAATGTGAGGGGTGGTGGTTTAGATGTGGCTGAGATCCGACGGCAGAGATAGGCTAAGAGCAGATGTGGTTCCCATTGGGCCCACGTGTGCACGGGTCTGACTTGTGTAGACTCTGACGGTTACGATCAGCCGGTATCTTGATCGGACGGTGCCACTAGCGGTGGCAACATGGAGTGAGTGACGACAACAACCCAGCCCAGGCTAAAAACAACTTTTTACACGACGGCGGCGGCGCCTTATCCACCTCCTCCTCTTATCCTCTGGGTTTTGCATGGGCGGCCACGATGCATCGTATCCGGCTAACATTTGTCGCCACATCTAAGATCCCGATAGTTAATAGCCCCGTTCACATTCACAAGCATGGCCGCACGCACCCCCGCAAAATGCTCCTCCATTTCGTTGTCGTGACACACGCCTGTCGACGAATTTCTCTTTTGTCCTGAAATCAATACAGGGCCCAGATGCGTCCCACACGAATCGCACGGTACTGGTTCAGTGACACAGTCAAAGGGGGGGGAGAGGGGGGGGGGGGGGCTGTGGGGCTACAGGCAAAAAAAAAAGGAAAAAAAAAGAAAAACACCCAAAAAAAAAAATAAAACCCAAAAAACAAAGCACAAGAAGAATC
>Ga0116227_10000952_pt1 | contig 61453 bp, 58 predicted proteins | sample S1TSphgellanicum_FD_89693 | JGI IMG/M metagenome (GOLD analysis project Ga0116227, IMG submission 89693) | Host-associated microbial communities from peat moss isolated from Minnesota, USA - S1T2_Fb - Sphagnum magellanicum MG | ecosystem: Host-associated > Plants > Peat moss > Unclassified... | reverse complement strand
CTTAGGATTGCCAAAAATAATCTAAGGTGAAATAATTTATAATAAACAAAAATAACTTAAGGTGAAATAACTTTTAATAGCCAAAAGTAACTTATAATAGCTAGAAGTAGTTTAAATTGAAATAATTTACAGTAGCCAAAAATAACATAAAATAAACCAAAAAAATTACAATAATTGAAAATAGCCTAAGGTGAAAAAAGTTAAAATAACCAAAAGTAATTTATAATAACTATAAGTAATTTAAGTTGAAATAATTTACAATAGCAAAAAATAACATAAAATAACCAAAAGAACTTACAATAATTAAAAATAGCCTAAGGTGAAATAAATTAAAATAACCAAAAATAACATAAAATAGCCCAAAAAACTTACAATAGCTGAAAATAGCCTAAGGTGAAATAAGTTAAAATAGCAAAAAATAATTTAGAATAACCAAAAGTAATTGAAAATAACCATAAATAGCCATAAATAATGTAGGGTGAAATCATTTCAATTAATGAAAAATAGTCATATAATAATTGAAAGTAGCTTAACATAGGTAGTATTATTATATTAATAAAAAATCCATTTATAATTTTATTTTTTTCAAAAGAATGGTTATTGAAATGTTATTGAATAATGATATTCAACTTTTTTTTTGTTCAAATGATTTTAAATTTTCAAAAGGAAATAAATGTAATTATGTACATTATTAAATTTTCTTAAAAAGTAAATTCGAATCATTTCATTTGAACAAAATCTCAATAATATATGAATTTTCAAAGTTTATGTTTTTGTAATGTTTAAAATGAAGTATTTGATAAATAGAATGTAATGTAACATATTATCACAACAAGTGGGGTGGTTTGATGGTAAGGATGTTTGCCCCCATTCAAAAGGTCAAAGGATCAAACCTCATGGGTGGTGTTGTGTGTGGTCAACATTAGTATGTTGACCAAATATTCTCCTGTTGAATTCCTAGGCTAGAATGCATAGGTTGATTATGTGGCCTACCTACCTAGGTCAGGTTTTTAACTTTGCGTAGGTAATGACACATGTCAATAAATAATGGGCTTTAAAAATCATGAAATTATCAATAATATTTTATATTAAATAATTACAATTTAATTAATTAACTAGTAAGTGAATGGTTTGGTAAATTTGTATTTCACTCGAGAATAACTTTGTTTCACTAAGTACTAGTGAAACAAGTCATGTTCGTAGAACTGGTCCCCGTTCACTAGGGGGTTAAACAATTTCACTAAGTAAAACTATCCAAATTCATTCAAAAATCTAAAGAAACCCAAAGTGAACTAGGACGCATTTCCTAGTAGTGCAAGAATAATTTTTGCACTACTTTTGAAATTACAAGAGGGTTTTGTTATGGCATTTATAGTTTTTGTAATTCTTTCAATCTATATTGTATTGACTACCATTATCTCCAAAGTTTTTATTGGCAAATTAATTGTACAAATTTAGAAAATAGTTCAGGTTCACTAACAAACATCAAATCTTCTTTTTCATTTGTAATGCCATTTTGATAATCAAAGCATAGTAAAACCTCTAGTCTTTTCAAGTTAGTGCCCATGTGCTTAGTCACAACTATGGTTTGAACTACACCATTCCCTTGTATTGTGATCATATTATTTCCCCAATCATGTGCCATTTTAGCATTTCGAAACAAAGGTCTACCAAACAACATGGAATGATTGGAATTTACATCGATGTTATGTAAGACTATAAATGTAGTTATGTATGGTATGCCATGAACATACATCCCTAGATCCTTGATCAATCCTATTGGTTTGGTTGTAGTTTGATATGCCACAGATTATAAAGAACAAGTTTTGGCTTAGGTATTGTAACCTAGCTCTTAATTGTTCTATGATAATATTTACCCTAGATCCCCCATCCAAGAGGACATCATTAATTGTATTTTTGTCGATATGTATTTTAATTATAGCCACTGCAATTATGCTAATGTCAGATACTACATACGTGGTTGCTTTCTCATTCATTGCCATGGTGTTCATTTATGTTTATTAGTCTTCATTTTTTACCACAAGTATTTTTTCAAATTTGTTGTTATTTTTATCAACTATCCAAGGTTTAGGGTATAATTGGTTTCCAACATCTACCTATTGATATCCTGAAAAATCTCTTTTACAAAAAAGGTTTTACTTGGAGAAGTAATAGGTACTTATTAAAGTTTTGTTGGCTCTATAGGTTTTACTAAGCTTGGCATTCCCGCCCAACTAGTTGTCCATTCTCTCATTGAATGAGTAGGTAAGTCTGGTGGCGAATTAACTACCTACACCTATTGTATGGTTTCCATCATAGATTTTTTCAACTTCTCTTCAACTTCCCAATCTTCTACAAATTTGTTCTACCTTGGTTCTTAGTCTTTAAACACTTGTTCTTCACTTGTTTTACTTTGAGTGGTAACATTGACATCCACCATGTTAATTGAATTAGTAATCGTTTTAAGCTTGGTTATTGGTTTAAATTATGTGGGTTGACCTCTTTTATCCTTGAACATATTTTACATGTCACCGAATTGGGTAGTTCTTCAATTTGTGACCCACTATTCCACAAATATGATAAGGACAATTTAATGGTCTTGGAGGTTTACCAGCTTGAATGGTAGCTTTAGTAGTAGCTATAGTAGGTTCCTCCTTCTTATTGCGTCTATAGGGCTCTACGTTGTGGTTTGCGTGATGGAAATTAGTATAGTACATATTCGATTTTGCAATTTTTTGGTTTCTGATAGCTACATTTCCTGTCCTTATGGTTTGCGGCACAGAAAGTTATTTTATGCTTCAAGCATAGAAATACCTTCACAGATTAGCATTGACTCTTTGTGCTGTTGTAGAGTCTCCCATTTTATTCCCACAGTGGTAATGTGTAAATAAGACTATAGTCTTGGTTAGAACACTATGGTCAAAAAATTGTCAATAGTAGGTGTTTGTAGACTATTAACCAATTTTAGTAATCTTTTATAGTACATTTATTCTTTCTATGGATTCTTATTTCAAGTTCTTTAATTGTAGACAAACTTGTTCATCATTTTGCATTGTTCGATAACATCTACAAAAGGTTTATTTTAAATCTGCAAATCTATAGTTGGGATTATTTCACATATAGTTGTTACACCAATTATGTGTTATGTCTTAATGTAAAATTGAATAGATTGGTTATTTTGTCATCTATTGTTTCACCATCAACATTGATAGTGGCTTTGAATACTCATATGTAGCATTTGGATCAAAGTCTTCCTTATATTTAAGATAATTGAGTGGTTTCCTAAAAGGCTTAGAACACGGTATTATAGGTTGTGCAGTTGTTGTTGTAAAACATCTTGGGGGTTTTGGAGGATCTCCTCTTGGGTCTGGTGGTACATATTTAGTAGTAACTATGTTGTGGAAAGGTGTTTTTGATAGTAAATTCATTAGTGTTTTCACATTAAGGTCTACTATTACAAATTCTTTAGCACCAGAACAAACAGGTATTGCATTAAAGCCATTATATTGATTTTTTTCTAAGGCTTCAACAATTTTTGTACGAATTCTATTGTAGAAACAACTATTCTCAAATAATATTATAGGGATTCCATCATTTTTTATAGATATTGGATAACCAGCCAGAGTTACAGGCATAGATTTGGTTGGGTGTGTAGCCATCAGAGGAATTCCTTACACCCCATCAATAAATGTTCTAAGAAATTGTGATACTAATCTTTCATGAATTTGTATGCTATTGTTGTTTAACATTATGGGATGTGGTAGTGCTTTATTCCTTGTTTTGGGCACAAACTATGTACTTTTAAGAGTTGCAAGTATTGTGTGGCTTAGAACAAGATGGTCGGTAATCATCTTTACTCTTTATGGCATGGAAGGACATGACTTGGCGAGTTGGGGTATTATACCCTCTAAAAATGTTCTCCATACATCACCCTGCTTAACAGTGTTGCATAAAGTTTTATAATTTTGCAATTGTGTTGTTACCACATCCTAGGGAATAACCAATAGATTGTGATCATCTTTTGAATTATGGTGATTATGTGCTTAAATATGGAAATGATTGAACATTGCATCTTATATATCCTACTCAATAAATGGATAATATGTGAGTGAATGATCTTCATGTCTGCAAAAACTACAATGACTAATGGTGAGTCTGTAGTGATGGTCTATGTTTGGACCAAATCTGTTCCAAACTTGTTCTCATGGTAATAATTGATGTTGACGACAAGATCTAATATTTGACTCATTGGTTTGTAGTACATTCATCTAATCTACTTGTAGTATCTCAATACTAATCGTCATTATTGGTGGAATGTTGTGTTTAGTTATATGTTTTTTCTTGGTTTGATACATTGTTTCAGTTACAAAAGTTTGTTTCTCTAGATCCATAGTCTATAGTATAGTTTCAACATATTGTCGTAACACTTATTCAACCTCATCGTTGTCCAAGTCTTCATCCCGTTCTTCATGGTTATGTCAGTATTGAGGTGAAACAGATTACTAAACAGAGTTTTTATTTATGGCGATTATCTCCTTACCTCCATGTATTTCTTGATATATATATAATATCTCTTTGAACATGTACAAAGTGCCATGTCTTTGGGTTGATAGATTCATTTCTATTCATTCCCATTCCTTTCATTACAAATTTGCAGGGGTAACCTTGAATGCATTGTCTTCCCATACTTTTTGTTCAACTTTTGGAGGTTTTGCCTTCATTGGTAGCCTCACTTGAACATTGGGTTGCCTCATTGCTCTACTAGTGAATGCTTCTAGAGGTTCCATAATTGCTACAAACGACATCTTGTACCTTGCAGGGTGTTCTTCTATCCTAGGTAATCATAGCATGGTATAATGTACTTTTTTGGAATATGAAATTTTGTTGCATCACTAGCAAACGGAAGTTCTCCTTCTATTCCATTTTTGTCTTCATTGCGCTGCATGGCTACCTAATCTAATTGTCATTGCAAATTTCGGGTTACTATTCAATTTATGTTTGCTACCATTTTACTATTCATTATTGGGAATTTTTTTGCCTCAAATTTAAATCCTTACAATAATTGTTTGTTCAGATTCAATTCCTCACAAATTTTCTTCACCAATTTTGAATTTGTAGTTAAAGAATAAACAAAATTATTTGCCATAACCCTTTTGTACTCGTTGCCACACGACAAAACCAAAGCAATTCACACAATTCAAAATTCTAACCCCAAATTCATCCCAAGGATGGTCACCAAATGGTAAATATTGATATTTTAATACTATTTCAATTGCAGTTCTCTATTTTTGTACATATTCAATTTTAGTTATACAAAATATGTACTAGAAATCCATACATAATCCGAAATGTTTCAACAACCACATTCCTCATAGCCTAAATATCCGCACAATTATGAATATGTATAATTTTGCCACAATTGATTTCTCATATTGATATGAAGGAAAAAAACAATTAGATCATGGAAAAAAACTACAAAATAACAAAAGATCCAAGATCATAGTTTAGCAACTCTATGCACATCCTCCAAATTGTTCCATTTCCATAACTATTATTTTGCTTTCTATTGTTTATGTACTTTTAATATTCAACATAAAAGAAACTAGTTAGGAAAAAAACTTCTACAAAATATCAAGTGATTCCTTAATCCTCAACTTTCCTACCTAAAGTCATCATTTGAACTCTTATTTAGTAGTCTTCATTTCACCCACCCTGTACTTACTAAACCTACTCTATCCAACCTATTTTAGAATAGACATCATAATGCCTATTTCCTATGTTTATCTAGTTTGATTACTATAGTACAATCTTGCCCTTAACAATGTATAGGATATATCAATTTTGAGATCATAAAGTATGCATAAATTTAAGGTAAATTAATTTAAAAAGGTTAGGTTATATAATGTACCCTAAATATATTCGACAAGTATATTTAGTTAAAAAAGAACTACACAACATTGGTTTTCACCTTCTTTGACAAGTCATTCCAAGGTTTGGCCTTTTTTTTAACTTGATTCCCTTGGTCCTTTCCCTATTTGTAGTCGTAAACCAAGGTTGCAGCAAAAGTCATGTTATTACAAGCAATTTGGGAAAATAAAAACAATAGGAACAGAAAATGAAAATACACTTTTGTACATTTAAAATGACAAATAATGACAAACTTTTTAAATTGGTAGTACAAATGTATTACTAAATTCTTACAAATATTCAAAGTAACTAATTCTAGTTGGAAAAGTGACAATACTTGAACTTTATGAAACAAATACAACTTTGAAATGCACAACATAAATTTATAATGGGAAAGACAACTTCAAGAATACAAGAACTTGAATTATAACACTTATACATCAAAGTACAATACACTAATTTTGTTGACTTAAGTTATTTAAAACTTGGCCTTTAAGCACACTAAACAAATTATGCAAATCTAAGTCCGAAATGGTGATTTTACTAAAAAAATAGATTCATATAATATTTATAAAACTAATAAAAATCAATCTTATCAACAATATAAAAAATCCTAACAAGTAATTGCATATAATCATTAATTTTTTGGTATTAAAAATAAGTAACAAATTTTGGTAACATAAAATTGATAATGAGAAATTAATAGTTAATTTTTGATAGTAAAATTCGATAATCAAAGTTCATGCATAGAAATTCATAACAATAATTTTTGTCCATTAACAAAAACATAGGAAACATTTAAATTAAAAATTTCATGAAATGTTTTGGTGAATAGTACATTTATCAAAAGCTTGGGTCAAGATATGTTAATAGGAGCCAAAATAGGTGCACTATTATAAAATGTAGGTGTAGTTCATTAGTCCCTATTTAATAAACTAATGAATTAATGCACTGCATCCCCACTAGATCCCATTCATTGTGACCAGTGAATTCATTCAAAATCTAATGAAATCATTTAACATACATGGACATTTTTTTTGTTGTAGTGGAGTTTTTGAAATTTTCAAACTATAATATATATGTTTTTGTTTTGAAAATTAAAAGTTATGGTAATAATTATAAGCTGTGCTAAATAATTAACATGAGTGTTGAAGAATTTAAATAAAACTTCATTAAATTAAGTTTTGGTTTTAGTAAAAGATTTTTGAACTTGAACAACAATCATGTCAAAAGTAGTCAATTTTGCAAAGGACTAAGGCAAATGATTATTTTAATTAGAAAAAATTGATGGTAAAAAAACTAACATGATAATAACCTACTACCAAGATTTAAAAAACATTCACATGAAATTTGAAATTTGTGGAATTTGAAATTATTAAAAATTTGAACTATGTTTCAAAATTTTAGAATTTCAATAGTTTTTTATCACATGTAAATAGGGTGTAATGTACATAACATATATAAAAAAGTTGTAACTTATGATATAAGAAACTAAAATTTAAAATAGTTAGCATATTCTGGTATGATTTGAAATCACGATAATTTTCAATTTGAAACATATAATTTGACAAAATTCACACATTTTGAAAATTTCATATTTACTCAACAACAATTAAAAAAAAGTCATGTATTGGGGCAATTATCTATATTTTTAAAAATGTTAAAAAATATTTCATTCAAAAAAAATTTTGTATGAAAAAAATGAAAGGACTAAAAAAAGACTTTCAATCCTTTTCTAAAATAATATTGTTGGTTCCTATTAACATGTTTTGACTTGGTTACACAAATTTTGGAACTTCAATGATATAAAATATTTTTTATTTTGATGTTCTTAATCATTGCATCTAAAAAAGTTAAAAAAAATGTAACAATGTTAATTTCTCATGAACTTTTTATTCAAGAAGACAAGTTTGAGACTTGTTTTGGAAATTTTTAAAATATACTTTTGATGGTATTCAATTTGCTTTTTTATTAAGCAATTAATTCAGTAGGTATGATTTAATTATGAATTTCCAAAGTCAATGAGTGTGATTCTTGAAAAAACCATGACTATTAAAAATATAGTTGTAGGAATTTTCCACCTTTTTGATTCCAATGAAAAATCAAAACCGCATATTTTTGCATGCAATGAATAAACATGTGAAAAAAAATTCATAATTGTCAAAACATTTAAAAAAAAGGTTGAAAAAAATGATTGGGCTAATTTTAGATCTTTAACCATTCTTCAAGGTGATTTCTAATGGTATCATCAAAGGATCAATTTATCTTAACGGCCAATTTCATTTGATAATCATTGAGATTGTTTTTTAAGACATTTGATAAACAACATATGTTGTAGTTATCGTGGTTTTTGTTCACAAAATTTTATCCAACTTCAATTATTTCAACATATATCACACACATTCAATATATGTTCAATTATTCTTTTCAACTATTGCATTATGCTTTAATGTGTATATAGTGGTTGTCTATTTCACAATGCCATTGTTTTTATGAAGCAATTTGAAAGTTCTTAGAATTGTGCTCCCCAACCTTCATCAAGCATGATTGCTTTCATCTTCAAAATGCTTAAAACATTGAAACTAAATGCCACGATCATCATTTAAAATAATGTCAAAATCAAATATTTCATTTAATCCTTCCTTTTCTTGTGAATGACATGGTTCAATGCCAGGTTGAAAATAAAAAATGAATAGATGAAAAATTTAAAATAACAAAAGGAAGGTTTATAACTTTATTGAGAACTTTCCACCCAACCTTGGGATCATACAAGAAATTACAAACTTAGATTCTAAGTTACATTCTTCCTTCAAGTTCTAATTTTCTATTTATACCTTGCAGTCAAAGTGGTAATTATTACAATCAATGTTACATCCTCCCATCTCAAAGTATATCCCATGTCAAAACTATCACATGTTTCTAAAAGTAACTAGAATGTGTCATGATATGTTGGATGTGGGATTTTAGTAGAACTTAGTAGGATGTTGATATTTAACACATATTACATAACTACATTCATAAAATGTAGCTAATAATTATGAAAAGCTCAAGTATTTTGCCATTAGCCAAAACTTTTCAGAGATTTGCATTATGACTAATCCTGTATTTCACATGTCATTTCATCATTTCAAAAGTATTACCCTACTTACTACAAAGGGATTACATGTTAAATGTATTCACGCCTATTTATTTTTTCAAGTCAAATAAAACTGGATTCAAGTTCTAATTAATATTTACATGGTTTTGTTGGGGAGGGTTGGTATATCCATCCAGTTCAAACCAATGTTGTGCAAATATATATTTTACTTGGATGTACTAGTTGGGTACATATATGTTATATTATTTACCTTAATTTATTTTCTAAAAATCAATATAATCACATGCTATTCATACTTTAGGTATGTAAATATGAAAAATTAATACCCTATCCATATCTTTGGATGTAGGCAAGACATATCCATTCTTGGGAAGGGGTATGTGCCAAAATTCCAAGTAAGATTAGGGGTATGAAGGCCATGAAACCTATATACAAAAAAAAATTGGTTTGGGTTGTTTCCAATTATATCAATATGTTGGGATGTGTTGATGCCGATTTGACCAATTTTTTTAGTGTTCTTAATTTCGCTAATTTGTTGGAATGTGGGGTGAAGAAACCATTGAGCATGATGATGAAACTCAAACACATTATGCATGTCTTATTCACAAAAGCCTCACAAATTTCCTTAGTTGCAACATTTTATGTGTGTATGTTTAGCAATGAGCAATTGAGTTCCATGTTTCATTGAACAAATCACAGTTCTTTTGTGTGTTTGTGCATAATAATCCTCGAGGATGAAAGAACACATTGATTTTTTGCATTTGGACATGGGATTTGTGCATCATCCCATTGGATTTGGCCTTCAAAAATTGTTTTGATCCTTCCAAAATGTGATTTTTTTTCATTTTAATTAATTAAATAAGAAATAAGTCCCCATTTTTACCCCAAATAGGGGGTACCCCAACCATACCCATTACCTAAAATCACAATTTCCGTAGACCCAGACCCTATGGGGGTGGAAACATTTTGGAGTTAATAGACCTTTACCTGATGGTTAAACCCATTGAAAAAAAAATGATATCCTTACCCAAGGAATATATCAAAAGCAACATACCTGCACAAAACTGGTTGGAACCTTATTTACTGTTGCAATACCTTTATTTTCTGTTCAATTGGACTGCAACTAGAATGGGTGATATTGATACCCGCCCAACAACTGGTTCGAACCTATGAAATTGGCGAGCCTGACTAAACAGATGGGTTTGGACGAAGTCCGGTCCGAACCTGGCGAAACAAAACCCAAACCGGCGAGATTAGGAACCCTGAATTTCGCCAGCGATTCGGGCAGATAAAACTTACAAGTTTGTGCCCGTTCATTGGGGCAGATGTGGTCTTTCTCTCTCTCTCTCTCTCTCTTCCCCCGCGCTCGTGCGCTCGTCCGCTGCGCATTCGTTTGTGTCCGTTGTCGGTTTGCTGCTCAAAAAAATAAAGCTCTCCACTTTCTTTCGGGTCTTGTAAGTACAACATCTTCCACTCTTGTGTGCGTGGCGTGAGCAGAGGTTCTGTGCTTTAGGCCATATTTTTTTTTCGCAGCCGGTTTCGAGCTCTTTACGGCGTTTTGTGTTCAAGTCGTTTTGCTTTCGGGGTCCCGGTTTCCCGCATTCTGTGTGCTTTTTGTTGTTCCACAAGAAGGGTTGCGCAGAAAGGATTATTGCTGCGTCTGTCCATGATTTTCCTCTCCGCAGCTGCTTTGGAGGTTTCCTAGCCCCCGTTCTTTTTTTTTCCCCCTTTTCTGTTTTCGTTTTTCAGTCGTAAACTTCGTGTCTTGGGTTCGCATGCTTTTGCCCCTCTTTCTTTTGCGCAATAGGAGAATAGAGGCCTGACTGTTTTGTACGCGCGGTCTATTTTTTTCTTTTTTTCCGGGGTGTCCAATCTGAGTTTTGGGATTTAGCCTCTTTTGCCTTTTCTGCTGAATTGTTAGCTTCGGCGTTGCGGTTTTCGATTTTGGTCGTTCCGTGGATTATTCTCTGGTTGTTCACGGAACTAGTTCTGGTCTCTCAGCGTTCTCGTAGTGTCGCGTGCTGTCGTTTGTTCGCGGGCTTAGTTTTGGAGTTGCGCAAGCTTTTCTTGAAGATTGTGCAACGTTGGCAAGGTGAGGCGAATGGGGAGTCCCGGGGCAACCGCAGCTGCTGGATCGCCAGAAGGTGTTTGGGAAGACCTCACGGGGAGTCTGCAAGGCTGGAAACGAAAGGTCTGCCGTACCTTAAATTTCTCTCGCTTCCTTTCCCCCTCAGGCCTTATACAGCGGGGATTGTAGGACTCGCACTATTTTGATAATTACACAAGAAATCTCTTTTTCTGGGCAAATGCAACAGCGATGAAAGCGTTTGTCCTTCTCTGGAATGACGTCGTTTATTCAAGCCTAACTTGTCGTAGAGCTCTGCAAGCATTTTTCACGCGTTGTTTCCCTGCCATGAAGAGCCGTCAAGATGTCACGTAGTGTGTTTTCCTATAAACTGGGGTTTGGAAGAATCTATCAATTGCAGTAGCGTCACTTTATATTCTGAAAATCAGATTTCTCATGTCGAGATCACCAAAAAGAAGAAGAAAAAAACCTGATCATGCAAGAACCTGGTGTTGAGGAATGGCAAGCACACATATAGGACATACAGCACTGAGATGAAAGATTGAAAACCTGTGGAAGGGCTTAGGACTTAAATTTGCTGCAGAGGTAAATAAGAACACTAAACACTCGTTCACTAAACACTCGTTCTTCCTGACTTTTCTTGAGACTCTGCATGATGTTAGAGGTATGTGACAGTTGCACCAGTTGTGAGTGTTTGATGATAATTTCATTCCATTTTCAGTTGTTCACAAAGAAGTCTGGGACTCCAAAGAGGAAGGATGTGAGCTTCTTGGCTCCTGATGGTGAAGAAATACGCAACAAGCGCCAACTGGATAAGTATTTGAAGAAGCATCCTGGGAGTCTCACAGCCAGTGATTTTGATTGGAGCTCAGGCATACTTTCACTCCTCTTTCCTTTTTGCTCATTCCTCAGGATTTGTTGAGGATCTTGGCATTGCAAGTGCTTTTCACTTCTTTGTTACTGAGTGCTTTTGTTTTTCTGCTATGACTTTGATGTTCTTATTATAGTCAGGTATTGTGTTATTGAACATGCATGTTTGCCTATTTCTCTTTATTTTTTTTTCCAATCTTTTGGGCACACTATTATATACTTATCTATGGCCACTATCTGGAGCTGATAAAATTTTGTGTGTATTATGGCAGCTAGTTACTGCCATTTAAGATGAAGGTGATAGTCCAATACTTTGTGAGTGATGCTCACAAGACTATGGCCACACCCATTCTTTATTGTTTTGGTTTTGCTTAAACTGGCACAATGGTTACCTTCATACTGTTAGTGTGGAGTTTTCTCTGCAAAATCTGTTTTGGTGATTGTATATTTCTGTTTTGGTGCCCTTGAAGGTGGTGGCAGTCCAGGTGAGACTCCAAGGAGGTCTGCAAGGCTCAGTTCCAAAGGACGGCTCTCTGGTGATAGTATTGAGGGAGAAGCAGAAGCGGAACTGGTTACCAGCAAGCGGACCAAGAGACAAAGTCGAGAGAATGGCAAGGACATTTCTTCTCCAAAAACTCCAGGCGAGATTGGTGGTGAGTGAATCCAACTACCTGTCCTCAGGTTGAGAGAGTCAGTGAACAAAGATGTCCATCAAGAATCAAAGGACAAAATTGTCTCTGCAGTTGGCAATAAGATGGGAGGGGAATTTGTCTATGCATGTTTTTGAAACAAAAGTGGCTTGTTGATTACAACATGATGAAGATTTGAGAACTGATATCAAATATGTGATGCATGAAACCCGCAGCTGGTAAGGATGAAGTCATACAGGATGCTGAGAAGCCTGAGGAGAAAGTGGCTGGTGAGGAACATGACTCTGTGGTGGATGAAACTCAGAAGGGAATAGTCAAGAAGGCAGCTGAGGAGTCTACTGTTGAGAAAAATGGAGAAATTGAAAAGGAAGTGGTGACAAGGGAGCCAAAACCAATGGACATAGATGCACCTGTACTTGATTCCAAGGATGTTGTGGCAGGGGAATCGGCTGCCAAGCCTGAGGCGAATAAGCTGAAAGAAATTGTTGCACCAGGGGAGGAGGATGCTGTTTTACCAGCTGTTGAAGAGAGTAAAGTGGATGTGCCCACTGAGGTCACTCCAAAAGCAGTAGTGGCAGAGGAGGTGGAGAAGGTTGCATCGGTGCCTGCACTTCTGACAGATCTCAACGCTAAGGAGCCTGTGATAGAGGAAGATGCTACAGAGCAGGTAGACCTGCCACAGCCACATGGCGTCCATACTCTTGTTGACAATGCAGCTGCATCTGGAGTGGTGCCAAAGCCAGAAGAAGTTTCGCAAGCACCTGCGGGTGCTCCAGAATCAACTGTAGAACTTGTGGCTTAAGTGTTTTTGGACACACAGAGATGGGGTGCGTACATACAAGAGGAGAGAAGATAGGGTGTTGGGCAAGGCCTGTGTTCCATGTATGTTTAGTAGCTGCTGCTCCTGCTGTTGTTCTGTGTCTCAATTGAAGTCTGATCTGGAATTGGCACACTATCAAACTTGCTCTCTGCCAGTCAGTATGGGATGTTGAGCCAGTAGACATTGGGGCATCTCATTGTCAGGCAAACTGCTATATGTTTGAGATGCTCCTTGTATGTAACTGCCACCTGTAGAACAGACACCAAAAACCTTCAGCAACAAACTTCTTAGTCAACCACAAGCTCAGGCTTTCACTTGTATGGAGTGTTTAGAAAGTAGGAAGAAGGAAAAAAGATAGAGCACTGCCTGGGTCAATCAGTTTGCACTTACAGATGTGAAATCCATCAGAGAGACTCCATTGTTGCAACTCTGGTTGAGAACACATCACTGTTTCATGAAGTTTGTTTGCTGCCACATAATGATGCAGGGCCACAGATGCCTGTTTGAATGGGATGCATTCTGTTCTCTATTTTCTGTATTTTCTGGTGACTTTATGATGTGATGGTAAGGCTCAGGAACCTAGAACTTCTTTAAGGAATCTGTGCTACCTGAATATTTGTGGCACTTTTACAGACCTGAGTACTGGTTGCATTTCTGATTAGTTTGAACAGAGATCTTTGTCAATTGTGAAGTTTTGAAGCCCAGATTACTCACCCTCAATCTGGAATAGTAGATATAATAGTTGTGATTCCATAGGGTCTGCTATGCTTTTGCCATGACTGGACAGAAGAACATTAATTTGCTGCAAGAGTGAGTTCAAGGTGGAGTGGCTCATGGAAGGTTCATTGTCCACATCAACTGAGGAATGGTGAGGAATTGACAAATGGAACAACTCTTCTTCAAAATACGGCAATGACCCTGGTGACCTGCTGTTGTGCAGTGCCAGTCCTTCTGTGCATCTACTGCAGAAATCCATGTGGGGCCCCACTGGTAAAGCCTTCTCCAGTTTGTCTTGTGAGAGCAGCTTTGGTCTGTTGCTGAGTTGTGAACATGCTTGTTTCTTTACTACCTTCCTCTGCTTGGCTTGTGAGCAGGCAAGGACTACCAAGTGGTCTCTTTGCATGGTCAAACTGCTCTTTTCTCTCATAGTTTGTTTCTATTTCTGGCCTCTCTTAACAGTATATCAGAAGAGACTTCTGGGGTCTAGCTTCAGACAGCACTCCCACTGAAGGTATTTTGGACCATAAAGTTGTTTCCTATTCTATGATTGCAAGCCAAGCTCATTGATTTTTACTTCACTCTAAGACCTTATTTTTTCTTTTCTTCAATGGTGAAGTGGATTCTGATCTTGTCTTACATCGTACATGTTGGCAGTGAAAGTGAATTTGCATCTATCAACTGCTCCATCATTGATCTTGCTCCAAGACAGGGAATGGGAGAAAGTTATCAGCTTTTGCAAGACAGCTTTATTTGAGCAAATCCCTTAGAGCATGTACATGTGTAGCTGTCAAGAGTCTGGAAGGTTGTTGACTATGAAGACTGGTTTCTGTGGCATCTGCTCTTTTTTTCCCATTGAAATTCCTGTTTTGCAAATCATTCACATGAACCTTGATGCCTAGGTAGGATCACTTGCAACTGATTAGATGATGCTACTTGAACAGGTTTTGAAGTTATGAAAGCTTTATCAGAGCACAGAGGGGACTCAGAAGAGCTTCACAGAATGTTTGGAAGATCAAAGCAAAGGATGTGTGACTCATCACAGCAATCAGTCAGGTCTTCAAAGCAAATGCTATATGTAAGTGATCCATCTGTTGAGATTTTGTATAGCTGGAACTGGCTTAATGGATGCAATTTTCTGTTGCAGGGCTGTGATTAGTTTTTTTGGTGCAGCTGCCTCCACATGATGTTTCCCTTTTGATTTGTTCTGTGGAAAAGCTTTTCAAGTTGATGCATTTAAAGCTTGTATTATTCTATAAGAATCTGCAACTCACTCCCTACCAGTGCTTGTTTGCATGTACTATATTCTGCAGTAAGATTGCAATTGAGGTTTCTGCACTGAAAGCTCACCTAAAATTATGCTCCATATGAGAACATTCTGTTCCCCTATGATATTGGCTGGGTTGAACATGACTCTCATTGATGTGTCTAACAACTGTTTGTTTGACAAGGAAGACTGGTAATTCTGATGAGATGATGTATGTGATTCCAAGGGATCAAGCAGTCCTCTATTGTTTGTTTCAGCTCCCAACTTTTCCAAATCTCTGCTGCAATTTAACAGCTAACTTGAAATTTGGTTTGTATGTCCTGCTATTCCTTCTTGGTCAGAATGTCCTTGGGAAGAAGTTCTTACCTACATCAGGACTTTCTCTGGATCAAGAATACAGCTTCATATGTTTGGATATCACACATAACATTGCAGCCTTTCATTCTCATCTGCTACATCCTGCTCTCTGAAGGTGCAAGTTTGGTAAACTAGACGTGCTGTTTTGTGCTCTCATTCAGACATTGTAAATGCTATCAATCTGACAGCCCACTTTCTGTCCAACCTGCAGTCAATGAATTGTAGGGTTTTGACAACTCAATGAAGCAAAATTTGAGGAGAGGGTTAAAGTCACAAAAATATTCTACAGATCTTTTGGGAAGGTGAAATTCTGGGGTTGAGTAGTCTCACAAAATGTCAGTCAAATCTGAACATGTATATGATTTGATGTTTGTAATGCTCTTGTGCAGGCATGCCAGATATTGTGACATTTCCAGTCTAGAATCAGGATGACATCCTTGGTGCTAAATTCAGTGACTGGAGGTAACCAATTTTGGCTCTCAGTTGCAAATCTGAACATGCCACTATGGAGAGGAGTTTTCTGTGAGCTTTTTACCTTGGGCACTCCTTTCAGAATCTGAAGTTCCCCAATCTCAGAGGTGTCACATGAGATACATATGTTGTGGAGATCATTCAAGCTTTACCCTAGCAACAGCAGGTGACTTCTTAAAGTGTGAAGCTTGGGTGTGGTAGAGGCATCCCTGACTTCAGTTTCATATCAGTCTTTTCTTGATATTTGAGTGTAATTGCTCATTGAATGGCCCATCTTGTGTGACATATGTCTTAATCTTATCTGCAACAGCTGGTGTTATGTTCAGCAGTTTATCTATTTCATTGACCTAAGAAGAAAGCTACTCTTGGCCAGGTCTCTTTCATGGCCTGAACATATGTCTTTGTGAATTCTTGACCTCATTATTACGTTCATATTGTCTGTTGCCAGTAAAAAATGTCTGATTGGTCCTCAGCCAGTGCCTTGCCAATGTGTTTGGATCTTCAGGTTATCCTCAGCTTGTGTATGTAAATGTTCCTTTGCAATCACAGAGAGTTTCATCATTCATTGTCAATACCTGCTCAATTTTCTGCAAGTATTGAATTCTTCTCTCAAGCAATTGGAGTTTCCTTTGCTAACATTGAGAGCAGGAGTTTCTCAATGATCACACACTATCATGGTTGCCACCAGTGATGGCATCCCTGCAAAGAATTTGCCTCCCCATGTTCCATCCCAAACATCTTTTAGCGGCAGGTGAACAGGTAGGTTTCTGGCAGGGGTTTAGCAGAAATGGAAGTGCAATGATGTCGTAATGTCAATTCAATTTTGTATGCCACACAGATCCAATGCATGTTGACACAACACTCAAATGCAACATGTAACCAGGTACCCACATCTATGTTTTGATTTTATGGTTTGTGTGAATGCAGGACATTATTTGTGTTGCCATTCAAAATCCTGTAATACATCACTCAAATAATGTTATTGTGGCTTGTTGTGCATTTGATGTTGTCAAATGTAACATAGTTCACCTCAAATCTCCTGATTTCCAAAAAAGAAAAATCCTTCCAACTCTTGTTGAAACTTTGTGATCAAAGAGCTTCTTCTCTTCTTGGAGTTGGGCTCTAGTTGATTGCTGTGAGCACCTCACTTGCTTGGCTCACTCATCTCCACAGGTGCCCCCTTTGAATGCTTTGGTGGCTGTTCTCTGGCACCTCATTTTGTGTTGTACCATGGTGATTCACAGTGTATGTGTGATGTGTGCTTTATCTGCCTTGAGCTTGCTCTGGTTAAGGACCCTTCACACCCAGATTTGCAGATTCACAGATTTCATGTGTGAATGCTGTTTTTTTCTTGCAGTCGTAACATTGAGTTAGCATCAGTTTACCTCCAGGTGTGAATGATGCTTTAGTCTGTGAACTGCCATGTTTTGCTGAATGTAATTAGCTGAGAATGCATCCCATGAGGTGTACATGGGGTTCTTCATGGTAGCAAAAAGGTTGTCCGGTTGGTTGCCACTACTTGCACACAAAGCTGAGATTCAATCAAGTTTAAGATTCACTTGCATCATTATGATCTGGAACTGTTAATTACGGCCACTGGTTTGTTTTACTCCAATTGTTAAACCCAGATTTCTATCCTTTTTTGAAAAAAAAGAAATTCATGAATTTGGTTTCCAAGAACTGGTGAACTTCCTTGCAGATTCAAACTTGCAAAAAAAAAACATTAGAGCAAGTTATGTTTTGAAGAGGTCAGAGGGAGACATATGGTGAAGGTTTTGTGAACACCAACAAACTAGCCCCAATCACCAAATACTTCTCCAAGCTGCCAAAGCCATATAAGATTCACACCAACACCTGGGCCTGCTGTAGCAAGTATTTCACATCAACACTTGTAAAGAACAATTGTGAAATAGTGGAGAAACCTTTTAAGGCATTTTTGAAATCAGGATTGTCTGAATATCTGAATTGGAAAGACATCTTGACATCCTGCGCAGTATTTGTAGTTTTGTCAAGCTTTTGGCGAGGCCAGAATTTGGTATAGGTTCAAAATTTTCAAGCGAATAAGCAAGCACAGGAGCCGGTCTGGGTGGTGTAGTTGGTCATCACGCTAGTCTCACACACTAGAGGTCCCCGGTTCGAACCCGGGCTCAGACACTATTTAAAACACTGTTTTGCCTCCTTTCAGATTAATTTGATTCGGGGATCTACAATTCTTTGCTGGGATTTCACTTAGACGTTTTTTGCTGCTTCCCGTCTGTCTGTTTGGTTCACAAGGTTTTTCTGTGTTCTCTTATCGCTCAATATTGTCTACTTCACAAGGTATTTGTGTGGTCTCTTATCACTTTTTTTTATCTCTCACGGCTATCGGCTGTAGCTAGGCCTTCTTTGAACAAGAGAATTAAAAGATAATCTAATCTTGAACACCCCTTAATTTTTTGTATCAAAATGAAGCAGAGTTTCAGTGGCACATAAACTTTTAATTCATTTGGCTTCATATATAAATTTATTCGATCCAAAAATGTTCATGTGATTGCATATGATTTGATTGATTATTGAATCATGGATGAGTCAAAAGTATGCATCAACCAAGGTATAGTTCTTGAATCATCAATGACTGAAGAGTCTTTTTCTCACTATTCAACTCAAAATAATCACGAGATAAAATGAAAAACCCATTGTGAGGGGGGGGTATTCAAAGGTTCATCCTAGATGATCACATGACCACTAACATAGTCGAACTTTACAACATCGATTATGTTAAACCTTGAAACACCCTAGTGTATTCATGTGGCACTGAAACTCTGCTGCATTTCAATATAAAGATTGTTTTTGCTTCAGTGGGTCTGGTTGCATTTGGTGTCGTCCTCCACACATTGATGGCAAAATTCAGCCTCATGAGATCACCATCAGCAGTAGCAGCAGCAGCTCCTCTTCCAACACTCGTACCTTTTGCTGCTTATGGGTCAGAAGCAGCCTTCTTCCTGACCTCGTCCGCACGTTCGAACTCATCCGTAACCCCAAACCGCCGGAAGATAGTCGAGACGCTGTATGTCGTTTCTTGTGCCTCGTACTTACCTTATTTCACCATTGCTTCTTATTGTTTTAACATTCTTCTTTCTGTATCCTTGGTTTCATATCAATCTCTGAAAGTTGGTGTAGTAGGCTGCAGTCATGTGCATCTGCTTTGGACGCAGACCGTTATATTGTTGGACTGTGGCGAGCTGTGGTTTCAACTACTCGGTTGAAGCTATTTTAGGTGCGATATTGGTGATGGTAGTGGGGCACCAAAAAAATTGAAGTCCCTCAATTCAGTTTTTTCTTCGTTTCTTCGTGGCGATGCCAGTGCGACATCGACTCACCCTTGAGTCGCGCTGCTTAGGACTTATGACGAGTCGTCGCTACGGATCGCATGCCTCTTCTCGGGGTGGAGAGGTTGGATCAACCGCGGCAAGCCACGAGAGAGAAACACTTTGGCGGGAATTCTTTTCGGATCCTTCGCAGTGGCGGGATTGTAGGCCAGAGAAGGTGAATCCGAGGTACCCGGATTTCAAGCACAAGAAGGCGGGACACGCACTCTGGCTTGTCGACAACTGGAACCCGCCATGGATGGTAGCAGAGCTGGCTGCATTGGCACCAAGGACTGTACCAGTGGACACATTTGTATGGAAAAGAAGGCTTGCAAGATATGTCAAGACTCAGCAACATGAAAAGACAGTGGAGTTTTTCCAACAAATGCAGCAAAAAGGAACCAGTCCTGACAGCTTGACTTTTGTCCTGGTGATCAATTCATGTTCTAGTTCAGGAGCACTTGGGATGGTAAGTGTATTCATGAGCAGGTCATGGCTTGTGGTTGTGAAGGTAATGTCTTTGTGGGGAGCAGCCTGGTTGACATGTACGCCAAATGCGGGAGTTTGGAGGATGCTTGGAGAGTGTTCAACAAGATGCCATCTCGAGATGTGGTCGCTTGGAACACTATGATATTTGGACATGTGAAATGTGGGGAAGGGCAGAAGGCACTTGATCTATTGCAACAAATTCAACAGGAAGGTGTGTGGCCAAACCCTGTCACATTTGTTGGGGTGCTAAATGCATGTGCTAGCATAGGTGCACTTGAAGAGGGCAGTTTTATCATGAGCAGATCATTTGAAGTGGTTTTGAATCTGACATTTTTGTGAGGAGTAGCCTGGTCCACATGTATGTGAAATGTGGGAGTATGGAAGATGCTTGGAGAGCATTCAACAAGATGCCATCTCAAAATGTTATCACTTGGAATGCAATGTTATTTGGACATTTGAAATATGGACAAGGGGATAAGGCATTGGAAGTGTTTTGACGAACGCAACAGGAAGGGTCGCAGCCAGACCCTGTGACTTTTGTGGGGGTGCTGAATGCATGTGCAAGTGAAGTTGGACTAGAGGAGGGCAAGTGTGCTCATGAGCAGATTATTCAAAGCAGTTGTGAATCAGATAGTGTTGTTGGGAGTAGCCTGGTCACCACGTATGCAAAATGTGGGAGCATAGAGGATGCTTGGAGTGTGTTCAACAAGATGCCATCACGAAATGTGGTATCTTGGAATGCCATGCTTGCAGGATTTGCTATGCATGGGCATGGTAATAAAGCTCTTGAACATTTCAAACAGATGTGCAAAGAAGACATAGAGCCAGATGATCTCACCTTTGTCTTTGTTCTATCAGCGTGTAGTCATGCTGCTCTGGTTGATGAAGGCATGCAGTGTTATGGTTCCATTAGTGAAATTTACAGGATTCCTGCACAATTGGAGCACTATGCCTGCATGGTTGACCTTCTTGGCCATGCTGGCCATCTACAGGAGGCAGAGAATATGATCAAGGAAATGCCCTGTAAACCAGATGTAGTTGTCTAGAAGGCTTTGCTCAATGCTTGCAGAATGCATGGTAATGTGGAGATGGGAGAACAAGCTGCTCAACAAGTTCTTGAGCTGCATCCTGAAAATCCTGCAGGCTATGTGCCACTATCACACATTTACACTGCTGCTGGCCACTGCAATCTTAATGAGAATGTTCAATGGCAGAGAAAGGAAAGAGGGTGAAGAGCCTGGTCATACCTAGATTGAAGTGAATGATGAGGTGCATACTTTTGTAGTAAACAACCAAAAGTACCCTCAGATGATTGAAATTCATGCAGAACTGAAGAGATTGTTGAGGTGGATGCACAATGCAGGATATGAAACTTGTGTTGCATGATGTTGAGGAAGAAGAAAAGTTGTTTCATTTGTATCACCATAGCAAGAAGCTGGCCATTGCATTTGGGTATTGTCATATCAAAAATAGTTGGGAGAGTCATCACAGTGAGGGATGCCAATCAATTTCATCACTTTGAGGATGGTGTTTGTTCTTGTATGGATTATTGGTGATGCCAGAAATTTGTCTTTCTGAAGGCCAACTATTTAAATTTTGGTTGTAGTATGTGTAGTTGTATGAGGACATGCCTGAGTCTTGAAGGTGCAAGGTGTATACAGAATGAAGACCCTGATCTAGGATGATGTACATAGGAGGCCAAAGTGCCACTGAAGTGTGTTGCTTTGATCTATATTTAATCTATATTTATCAAATAGCTGTAGAATACTATAGTCTTGTGGATTGCCAAAAATAATGCTGGTCATAACTAGAACTTGTCATCTGTGCAACTAAGAAGCTCTTGTTCAGTTTGTTGGAATCATGGAACTCTCTATCTCTGGTCTTTTTTCCTCACAGTGGCTGTTTTGTAGGGTTTAGGTGTTGCAAATGTTGTTGATGACAAACACAGATCTTATCCATTCACCAATATCTGGATTTCCTTTGCTGACTTTCTCAAAAATTTGTCTGCAGTAGAGGAGCACTGTCCATAGTCTGGCCATGGAGCCTTATGTGGATCTTACCATTTTATATCATCTAGCGTTTGGGGTGAGCCATATTTCTTTTCCTGACTTTTTGCATGCACGTCCTAGTGGGATTCATTGTGGTTTGGTTCCAGTAAGAATGAACAGAAAGTGAAAATTGCTAAAACAACAATTGTGTGCTGTGGCAGTGAAATTTAGGCTTAAAGTACATTTTGTCTGGGTGGCCCTTCCTCCAATACATCATATTGGCATGCCTCTTGCAGAATTTCTCCAGCACTCAGTGGCTCACAAGCTTGGTCACCATACTGCTGTGTTTCAGGTTGTAAAACTCAGGTGGAAATTTTTTTGTGTTCAGGGTGGGTATGTTCTAAAGCAAAATCTGCCCTCCACAAAGGGGGGGGCATATTTTGTTTCCTGTGCAGGCTATTTTGTTGTATGGCAGGATGTTCCAATTTTAGGTGGGTTCTTCCCTTTTTCAAGGCAGGTTTTATCTGTTTTCATTTGTTTTGATGCATCTCAACCATGAACTTGCTGAAATTGTGTCTGTTTGAGGTGGAAAGAAAATTTCTGCCTGTCTTCATGTGGGGTAATACCCTCAGACGAGGGCATTACCAGAATCAGGCCAGCACTTGACTACCACCTTGTGCAGGCCCTCCTTCTGGTAATGCCCTCGTCTTCAGGCATTATCCTACACTTTTGGGGTCCTTACTAACATTTTCCTGTTTCTTGTCCCTGGTCACAAGACATAGGGTTGGGGAGTATCTCGTTGTTGTCATTGTGATGCTGTTTAAAATGTCTCTTTTGCCTTGACCTTGTGAACCTTCACAATCCTGCTATGGACCAATATTCTCACAGCTCAACCATCCCTTGTATTGTGAGCCTGTGATTATGGTCGAGGGTTCTTGTGCATATGAGTCTGATTGAGCTGGACTTCTGGTCATCCAATCTTGATTTTGAAAATAGGGAGGCAGAAAGAAGGTATTTACTATTTCTGATAGTTGGGCAGTTGGCATTACTGTCAGATATTGCAGACTTAGTCCACCACAATAGTTTGCCTCAAATGTTCATCATGAGACTACTATATTGTCTCCAGAATTAAGATACATGTTGTAGTCTTATGCAGATGGATTTCCAAGAAGACGGTTGATGAGCAATTAGATCAGTGTTAAGGTGTTTGGCTACCCTATCTGACAGCTGAACTTACCAAACAATTCTTGTGGGCAAGAGGCTGGTTTGATTCACACATGTTAGCCGATGTGCTGAGCTTGGCTATTAGGGTCTACTTGTTGCCAAGGTAGATTTGCTTGTGGAGTTGTTCTCATGCTGTATCACCAAGTAGATATAATCATGGTGCTTGAAACCTTGTTGGTGACTACAGTGCCCTGGGCATTCCACCAGGAAGTCTTGCATGGGAACTGGGCATATACGTAAAAGGCAAAGGTTGCAAATCAGTGTAGTGGGCATTGCTGCAAAGAAAGAGGAAAACATTAGTAGCTGTATTGCAGTCTTATTAGCAGCATACCCACAACCAGCTACTGGAAAGCCCTTGATGAGTAGGGGTGCACCAAGGTGATTTCAGAATGTTTAGAGTTTAGATATGCAATGCAGGAGTTATTTAATTTTGAGTATTTTTATCACTAAAAATTGAAGAGAATCAAAACCAAGTTCGGAAATTGGGTGTATGCTCTTGTAACGATTGCAAAGGCCTCGAGAAGCGCAGGTGCACCAAGGTAGTTTCATGATTTTCAGACATATGGTGTGCAAGTTATTGAATTTTGAGTATCTTGTCATTGGAAATTCAATAAAGATTCACTGGATGGCCTTTTCTACTCAGTTATAAATGAATTTCACCTGACTTAATTAACCAGTTCACTTGTCATTGGACCTCACGAAACTTGGCAATCATTTTATGCCGGGTTCACAATTATCTCTACTGTTTACAAATGTGTAATCAGTTAATGCGAAATCTTCTTTGGGAGGCTAGCCACTTTGGTTGCATTACAAAATTGACCAAAAAAGACTAGCGTAGACAGGTTTACACCCCGCTTGAACTTTAGCAAGTGTCTATACACAACTCAGTCATAATGGGCTTTAACTGACTGTGTACTGGTTGCCGTTGGCTTACTCTGGGCCCTTCCTCACATATCATTACAGGACTTGGGCGCCCTGTACTTGTGAGCGCCTAATTTGCGAAAGATAGCCCCTTAAAGCATGCCCGACAGCAGCGGCAAGGGTGGGTGGCTACCTGCTGATCTATGCCTCCATCATCACCTAGTCTACTAATTTAGCACCCTCAATGAGATTTGGGTATGGCGTGAACACATTTTGACATTTGATAAAGGCTCCAGTTTTCCTGCCCTGAAACAACAACACAACAATCTTTCAAATTCAACATTTGAACAAATTGGACACTTTTCACAAACTGAGGTTCAGGGTTTAGACTTTAGGGTTTAGTATTTTGCTGAGTTGAATGCATTCAGCATAATCTCGACCCTGATTGTGACCTGCTGGAAGGGACCAGCCAAGAGCAGGCGTGAAGTGGGAGGATCTGATGGACTCTTCTCCTTCTGTTGCACAAATCTTTCATCTTTTCATCAGCAGGTTCTGCAGTCTTCTCCTTTCTCTGTTGGGGTGTTCAGTTCTTTGATAATCTCTTTAGTGTTTTCAGTGTAAGGTTTGACAAGGGTTGATGCCCCCATCCTTGGAATTCTATTCCTTTTTGTGTTCTGTTTTCTGGGCACGAATTGTAGTTCAATGTCTTGCTCTTGGTTGGATCCTTGCATTGAAATCTCCTGTGTTGCTCCTGTCTCCATTACAGGAATTGACGTTGCAAATATTAGGTCTTGATCTTGAAGTTTTCCTGAGTTTTGTTTGTGTGCTAATGAGAGCAGGGTAGTGGATTTGGAGGATCTCCAGAAATTGAGCAGCCAGATGCTTATTGGGTTCCAGCAGGCACTTGGTATGATAACATTATCTAGACAGTTTGATCGCAGATGCATGGCTGAAGTTTCTAGGATTGCATCTTTTGTTGATGACTTTATTCTGTTCTTCTTCTCAATTTTCTTTTATTGATGATGGCTTTCATTTGCCTTCTTGATGTGCTTTCTTGTCTGGTGATGGTTCAGAGGCATTTCAAAGGCCGCCACTCCATGAGACCTCAGCACTATTGGCCCAGGTCATGGCAAGTGCACCTAGTGAGCGGTTGGATACTTACAAAGATATGGGCTGTCACCATGCTCATTCTGATCGTTCTGTTGTCATCAAGTGTGAGTGGTGTTGTTCCTTATTTTCTTAGACTACATTCTATTGCACCTTCCCTAAAGAAGCTCTTCAGGGAAGGCAGATTTCTGGAAGACCAGAATGCCGGATTTTTATCATGAACAGTTTTTTGTCTATCCCTCATCAACAATGGGTAGAGGTCATCATCTGGTGTTCTTTATGGTCATGTGGAGGATGGGACAGTGGACAGTGCTTTGAAGGGTCTCCATAACCACGTTGAGCAAGGTTTGTGTTCCCTACATCTTCTTTCCCTTTTTCAAATTCAGGATGAGCAATCTGCTCTCTTGGTTGTGAACCCATAACTGAAGGGGAAGGTGAATCTGTTGAAGATATATGAAGTTCAATGAACCTCCTGGGAATTAGTCCTTAGTTTTATGTCTGCTGCAGCTGGCATCACCTTTATCTGCCTGTGTAAAACTGCTGTGCTTTTGATTTCAGCTGGAGGAATAATGGAAGAGATGCAAGGCCTAATGGAGCAAGCAAGTGCAGTCATGCAGGAGGATTTGAATTCACAGTTGGAAAGTGTATCTCTAATGGGAGCTGACATTTGTCTTGAAGATTCTCAACCTACACAGGAAGTCAAAGTGAGCAGCTTTTGTACTAATACGTTTCTGGCAGGTTAAGATTTGCATTTTCAAGGCCAAATATGCTCCAGGAACTTTGGGCCTCAAGGGGTTTTGATTCCCAATGAGATCCACTGTTTTTTGGACATGAATTTAGATCTGCCTATCTTTTGTACTTTTCTTTGACAGTGATCTATTATGTGCTTATGAAGTGGTAGGTAGTACTTTGACTTATTATGTCAATCCCTCTCTCATTCTATCATTATGTGGATAGCCACATATTGGCATTTCAGTGTTTGTATTAAAAGGTTACGAGTCATAAATTGTCACAGGACTTTGCTTTAGATGCGAGACTACACTTTTGACCATCATAATGGAATTGGCTAGAGCTTTGTGCTCTATTTGTCAGCAGTGTGGATGTAATGATTTTATTTTGGATTCAAAGGTAACCAAGTCCACTGGATTGTCTTGTATTGTTACTTATGGTGTCAAGAACCAACATGTTTCTGGCATGCAATCACCATTGATAAAATATGTTCTGTTCACAGGTGACATCACCAACAGTGAAAGTGAGTGGATTATTCACATCAGACTATGTCACAATGATGGCAGCCATTTTCAGCATGCTTGAACAAGATGTTCATATGCAGGTAGTTCACCCTTGCTTTGTACCCTTTGGACTTGCACCCTGTTATTTTTTGCAGACACTTTCTCTGTGCTGAAACTTTGAGCTTTGTGTGTTGTTGAACAGGAGCAAATTGTTGGTGCCCTTGGGCTCGATTTGTCTTCAGAAGTTCTTCAGAACTATTGCATGATGTGGACACTCCGACCATTTGTGGATGAAACAGTGGTGGATAAAGCTCTTAGTTGGATCAGGCCATAGTACACTTGCCTTCATTCTGATCCCACTTCCATCCTGCCTTTCCCCAGCTCCTCCTAACAATGATTTTGCACTGACCTGTTACATGTTTCTGAGTTTTTCACTGATGCTGTCTTTGGCAAATGGTTCAATTGTTGACCATCAGGCTGGGTCAGTACTATGCTGATTCATGGATTTTGAATCCCAACCAGATCTAAACTCCAGGGGATGTGCTAAAACCAAGTAGCACAAGAAGTGAGTAATCTATTGGAATGAGCCATACTTCTGTATTTTGTGAAAGGGTATGGGGAAAGAAGGGAGTTTAGAGTCCAGAGAGCTAATCAACTTGGGCAGCAAACAAGCAAGCAAACAAACAGACAACTTCATTTTCTTCACAATGATTTTCTCAATTCCCCTTTCCATAACACCAGTGTCATGAAGAAAACACAGGGAGTTCTTATGGTCTACAAAAATGATCTTATTTTCAAAATAAGGTATTTATTTGTTACTTCAGAGCCAATTTTCATTAATATTATAAAGTAATTGGGCTTACAAAAATTCTTGAAAACATTTATGAAAAACCATGCCATGTGAAAATGTGGTTAAATCTGTTTTCTCATGTACAAATCTACCAAATGTGAAAATCTACTGTATTACTGTTAAGCTGGATAGTGATTAACATTATGCCATTTCTAATTAGGGAGTGAAACAAATCACCCCATATACAGATGTCCCTTCATCCTTGCATGACATCCCTTGTATTTTCTTCATCATAAGAGTAATGTTTCATTGTATCTCTTGTGTCTCTTTTTCTGCAAGTCATGATCAACTTCGATACCAATCACCTCAATGTCTGTCAATGTTAGGAAGAAAATGAAAGAAGACTCTGATTTTACTTCAGAATAATGCAGAGAACTTTTGTGGGAGCAAGAGACAGCAAGGGTTGGGGAAGGAGTCAGAGCTGCCATGATCTTTCAGCTTCTACAGTCTACCAAGTTTTGTCCCAATATGCTTGGAGCAACATTCCTTAAAGTTAACAGGTTTTTTTCCCCCTCTTAGACAGCTCCATTGTCCAAGACAAGCCCACTCTCGCCTTGACAGCCTTCCTTGTAACTCCAACTCAGCTTGCATTCTCCAAGTGTTTGCAAGTCTGGCAGCCAACTCAGTGGTCATTCAAAGCACTTCATCTGCTTTCCACATGAGTGAGAATCTCAACATCTTTACCAATTATGTGCAAAGCAGTGGACAAATGGTTAGTGTTGGCAGATTTTTGTTGTTACTTATCATTCATGGATCACTGGAAACTATGAAATTAATCCAGAAACCACTGGAGCTACATTATTGATTGAGCAAGAAAAATAGACCTGGCACCCATTTTGTCAGTGTCTTAAAATACTGTCAGCTCTTGCTGGTTTGTTTATTGTGAGTGTCCTTACCTATAACCAGTTTGATGACTTCATGGTGATCAAGTAATTGATAGCACACATGCATTGATAGCACATGCACAGAAACACCCATGAGATGGGAAAAGGATGATATGTCCTCTCTGGAGATGGCATTTATGTGCTCTTCTCCAACCCAAGGGGTTCATGGTTGGAAAGATAGCAGATTCTGTTTGTGGAAGAGGTTTGCACCCTGAGGTTGATGCATAACAGCAGCTTTTGGCGAGAGTCAGGTAGGTGGGGTACACACTGAGCCACCCTACGATCTCAAGAACATTGAGGCTCATGCCAAGAACCTTTGCTTCCTACCCCTCTTCTCATATGGATCATTACAGGAGCAACACTAGGGTAATATTAATTCATATGATTGACACCTCTCATCATCCCTGGTTCTGTCTATAAATTCCCTAAAAGTGAGAATCATAGCCATTGAAAGCAGCAAGAGAAAATGCCATGAATTGCCATGGTTGGACCAGTTATACCAAGATGGAAGTGGGATAGGAGCAAGAAGAGGGACATGAAGCTTAGATTCCTGGCATGACACTGGGGGGCACCCTTGAGTGATAGGGTTCTGGAAAACCCTGGCTCCTCCCTGCAGCCTGAGAACAACTCTACAAGCAATACAGACCTACCTTGGCAACAGGTAGCACCCAATGTCCATGCCCAGCAAACCAGCTAGCATGTGCGAACCAGTCCAGCCTCTTCCCTGACACATATTGTTGGTACGTCCAACTGTCAGATTAACCATACACCTGACCTTGATCGAATTGCTCAACTACTTATCTTCTTGGGAACCATTCCAACTGCATAAAGACTGCAGCATGCATTTGCAGACAAAATAGCCACATGATGAATGTTCGAGGCAGACTATTGCTCAACACGTCCAGGAAAGCTCACAGAAATGCAACTAGCCAACTATGCAGAATGCCTGAACTTTCTGCCTTCCTCCTTCAGAAATCAAGAGTGGTCAACCAGAAACACAGCAATTGGACACATATGCACATGAACCCACAACCCTGTCATCAGGCTTACAATGTTACGGATGGACACTCCTATTGGTCCAGCTGTAAGAACATTGGTCAGTAGCAAGCTTGTGAAGGCCCAGAAGGTCAGCACAAAAGTGACATCTTCCAAACAGCACGACAATGACAACATTGAGATACTCCCAAACCCTATGTGCTAGCCAGGGACAAGAAAAAGAAGGAGAATGGTGAAAGGAGCTCAACCCACTGGATGAGAGCCATTGAAATGCACACATTCCCTTTGCAAATTGTGCAACCTTTCCATTTACGATCTGCCATAGAGCTATGACAGCAAACTGACCCAAGTATAATGAATCAGACATGCCACTCATGGCATATACTACCACCAGTTCTTGAAATGTGGAAGAAAAGAAGAGTTCATGAATCTACGATCTAAAATCCAACTTTAGCTGCAACACTTCCCCATTTTATTTTACTCTTTCTCAGCCCATGTACACACTGCTGCCTCACAAACGTCCATCCCCTGCATAAACCACTTCCCCTGACTTCCTCCTTGGTGTCAAATGTTATGGTGTCTTTAACCATATTTGAACTGTTAATTGGAGTCCATCTCCTAGCAATATCCTGGGTTCTGGAAGAATCAATAGTAGAATTGGTCAGTACTGAAACTGGAAGAGGAGTTTTGTGTTCTTTATCTGTGAAAAGCAATTCTCCCTGCAATGATTTATCAACAGGGTGAAGATAATCCAGAAAGTGATCCAGAAAATCCATAGAAGATACTAAGGCGTCCAGAATGTGACCAGGCTCACTAATGAGTCCACTCACATCAGTCCAGGTGCGACCAGGCTGTTTTGTCACACCTCTTTTCCTTTGTCTGTCATTGAACATTCTCCCTGAGATCCCAGTTGCCAGAGGCAGCATATACATGTGTTTCATACCAGCACATAGCCTGCAGCATTTTCAGGATCCAGTTCAAGAACTTGTTGAGCAGCTCGTTCTCCCATCTTCACATTACCATGAATTCTGCAAGCACCAAGCAAAGCCCCCCACACAACTGCATTTGGTTTACAGGACATTGCCTTGATTATATTTTCTGGCTCTTGTAGATGACCAGTACGGCCACAAAGGTCAACCATGCAGGTGTAGTGCTCCAATTTTGCAGGAATCCTGTAAATTTCGCTCATGGAACCATAACACTGCATGCCTTCATCAACCAGACCAGCATGGCTACAGGCTGATAGAACACAGACAAAGGTGATATCATCTGGCTCTATCCCTTCTTTGCACATCTGTTCAAAATGTTCAAAAGCTTCTTTGCCATGCCCATCCATGGCAAATCCTGCAAGTATGACATTCCAAGATACCAAATTTCGAGAGGGCATCTTGTTGAACACTCTCTGAGGATTCTCCATGCTCCCACATTTTGCATACATGTTGACCAGGCTACTCCCCACAAAACTATCTGATTCACAACTGCTTTGAATAATATGCTCATGAGCACACCTCTCCTCTTCAAGTGCAAGTACACTTGCACATGCATGTAGCACCCCCACAAAAGTGACAGGGTCAGGCTGCACTCCTTCATGTTGCATTTGTTGAAATAGTTCCGTGCCTTCTGCTCTTGCCCACATTTCATATGTCCAAATATCATTGCATTCCAAGTGACCACATCATGTGAAGGCATCTTATTGAACACTCTGCAAGCATCCTCTATGCTTCCACATTTTGCATACATTTCTACCAAACAATTTCCAACAAAGATATCTGAATCCCAACTGCGGGTTTAGGGTTTAGGGTTTAGGGTTTAGGATGTGCACACCTGCCCTCTTCAAGTGCAACTACATGTGCACATGCATTCAGCACCCCTACTAAAGTGACAGAATCCGGTTGTACACTCTCCTGTTGCATTTGTCAGAATAGATCAAGTGCCTTCTGTCCTTGCCCACATTTCACATGTCCTGATATCATCATATTCCAAGTGACCACATCATGTGAAAGCATCTCATTAAACACTCTGCAAGCATTCTCCATGCTCCCACTTTTTGCACATGAATTCAGTACCCCCACTAAAGTGACAGGATCCGGCTGCACCCCTTCTGGTTGCATTTGTTGAAATAGTTCAAGTGCCTTCAGTCCTTGCCCACATTTCATATGTCCTGATATCATTGCATTCCAAGTGACTACATCGTGTGAAGGCATCTTATTGAACACTATGCATGCATCCTCCATGCTCCCACATTTTGCATACATGTCAGCAAGGCTACTACCCACAAAGACATCTGAATCCCACCCACTTTGAATGATCTGCTTATGTGCACACCTGTCATCTTCAATTGCAAAAGCACTTGCACATGCATTCAGCACTTTGCATGTGGTGATAACATGGCATTCCATGATACCGCATTTCTTGATGGCATCTTGTTGAACACTATCTGATTTTGCATACATGTCCACCAGGCTACTCCCCACAAAAACATCTAATTCACAACCGCTTTGAATGATCTGCTAATGAGCATGCCTACCTTCTTCAAGTGCCAATACACTGGCACATGCATTTAGTACCCCCACAAAAGTGACAGGGTCTGGCCATATGTCTTCCTGTTGCATTTGTTGGAATAGTTCCAGTGCTTTCTGCCCTTGCCCACATTTCACATGTCCAAATATCATCGCATTCCAAGTGACCACGTTTCGAGATGGCATCTTGTTGAAGACTCTCCAAGCATCCCCCATGCTCCCGCATTTGGCATACATGTCAATCAGGCTACTCCCCACAAAGACATTAGCTTCACAACCACTTGCGATGATCTGTTCATGAACACGCCTGCCCTCTTGAAGTGCTCCTGAACTAGCACACGAATTGAGAACCAGAACAAAAGTGAAGCTGTCAGGAGTGGTTCCTTTCTGCTGCATTCGTTGGAAAAGCTCCACTGTCTTTTCATGTTGCCGAGCCTTGAGATATCATGAAAGTTTTCTATTCCATGAAAAGGTGTCCAACGGTACAGTCCCTGGTGCCATAGCAGCCAGCTCTGCTACCACCCACGGGGGACTCCGGTTGTCAGAAACCCCCAGTGCGTCTCCCGTCTTCTTATGCTTGAAATCCTGGTATCTCATATTCACCTTCTCCGGCCCACAATCCCACCACTGCGAAGGATCGGAAAATAATTCTCACCAAAGGATTTCTGTCTGACTTGCTGCTGCTGCTGCTGGCCCATCCTGTCCACCCCAAGAAGAGGCTAGCGTTCTGTGACCACGACACGTCAGAAGTCCTAAGCAGCACGACTCAGTGACGAATCGATGGCAGTGCACTGCCATCGCCACCAAAAATCGAAGAAAAAAAATCCAATTGAGGGAAATTAAATTCGCCCGGGTGCCTCCACTGACTTCACCAGTATGGCAACTAAAACAGCTTCAGCCGATTGGTTGTTGAAATCACTGGTCGCCACCGTCCAACAAAACAAACCTCTACGTGCAAACTGCAAACCAGAAGTAATTAAGTAAACGGCACTCACCAGGGACACAGTTAGAGGCAAGCTTTAGAGCGAGGACCGGGTCGTTGGCTGACGCACAAACAAATCAAATTGCACAAGCAAAAGTGCCAGAACCCTGCTTGCTAGTAATTTGAGCACCAAGAGCGTCATGGTCGCAGAACTTAGACCACCTCTCCCAGCTCCTGCAGTGCATGCCTTATTTGGACCACATGCAAAGAGATTGAAAATAATTGTTACATAGTTAAGGTGCATTCGCACTTGGTGTTAGGGACTCTAGTGTTGAGTCCCCTAACACCATGCAAGTCATTTAGGACTTACACCTACTTACCATGAACATTTTATGTTAAGTTAATGTTCACTTAACATTAACATATCGCCCATTTAACATTGGGTGTCACCTAGGATGCCGTGTAGGTTTTCATTTAACAATGACTTAACATCAAGTGTGAATGTTTTAAGAATGTTGAGGAACAAGACCTCACGATCAGACAGGATGATCATACTTGTTAGATGACAGTATGATTTTGTGATTTGATTTGTTTCTGAATCACATGGACTCTGTGACACAGACAAATAAAGTTGAGAGAAAGTATCTCTTTGGCAAAATATCAGTGTACACCCACTCCCTCCCATTTCTTATTAAGTGCATCAAATCCAAACATCTGTATGTCTAGATTGGTGCCCAAACACACGCTACCGTTATTGATTGGATTTCGATGAACCACACCAATACCAAGAAAATGTTGTTAAATGCTTATTGATACACCTATTGTGCTTCTCCCAAGGTTGTGCACTGGAGATGGATTCCATAGCTTCTTTTTATGCAGGGCTTGTTTCTATTCAGCAACACTTCTCTGATGCAACTGATCAAGAGCTATTCTTTGCTAAAATTGACCTGGGCTAGCAGCACTTGCAAGCCTGCTTCCTGAATCAAAGTTAATAGTCTATGTGATTGCCATATGTATACTGAGTACTACTAATTATGAACCACTGATAGAACTAAAAATTTTAAGACTTTGTTTCTAGTAATGTTCAACTTTCAACATCTACCAGAGAAATTCACATTGCCCAAGAATGAACACAAACACCACAGCTAAGAAATCTAAAACAATCTCACATGTAAAAGGAAAGATTTCAAGCTCTGTGTCACTACCATTATGGATGTGTGGTGTCAATATAAATGCATATGAGTTTGCCAAGATGCTTCGCAAAACTTGATTTTCTTCAAAGAGGACTTGAAGACTATAAGGGACCCTGGGAGTCTCATTCAAGAAGCCTTGGCTCAAGACCTGCTCTACTCCTGCAGGACTCTTCCACAACACACATGTGACATTTTCATGCCCCCATCAGAGCTTGTCCTTGCCAACACAAGGCTCCCAAACATACCTGAAATATTGTTCAAGTCCAAAGGGTCCAAGAAACTACTTGAAAATAACTAGTTCACAGATTCAATGCTGAAACTTTCTACCACTAGAGAATTTCTTTCACAATGAGGAAGTCTGTCACCAATCTTCAAAGTCTCAGAAACTTTATTCTAGTCATTCACTTTTCTTAATGATGGAACTCTCTGAATGTGACTATGCAGCCTCAGCTCATCAAGTAACTATGACGTGTGACATCAAGAAATGAAGAGTAGTTGATATCAGGTCTAGGATATGTATTAAAGTTAAGAACCTCAGTGTGGATCACCATTACACATCCATTGACACATGTCTATTGCACCATAGTAACTACAATACTTCTCAATAGAAACATGGGGGAAAATGCCAAAAAACACCAAGGTGTGACCTGGGCTTCACCTGGTCTAATAATGACTTCCCTGCACACATCTGCTTCCTATTCCATCACCATCAGCAGACACATGTTTCACATGATCTCTGGCAGCAATTTAAAGAGAAGAATGCTTGTCTGTGGTGAACTAGAGTTTCTATTTCAATATGATATGGTTGTTCACATTGAATTCCACCTATTATCACCTCGGGAAATCATGACATACAGAGAGGGATGGCATTATTTCAAATACCATTAAAAGTCAATCAACAATCCAAACATGTGAGAGCCTACAGAGATAAATACATGAACACACACAACACACGACACACACTCTATTTACAAAACTACAAAAACTTCAGCAAATACAAAATGTATTATTTGTACAACTACAAATTAATGGTATGAATTTCTCAAATATAAAAGATTAGTGATTATTGTATCCAGAAGGTAGTTACGACCTACACAAGAAATTTTGTTTTTTTCCACTTCTCAAATTCAGTAGGTTTTTAGTGAAATAGGACAAAATTGACTAATATACAACTTGTATGCTTTTGATAAAAAACGACAAGTTGATTGAAACATTTTTAATGAAATGTTTTTTAATCATTTTGAATAGTCATGTGTTGCATTATATAACTTTTAATTAAAAAATTATGACATGGATATGCAAGGTCCCAAATTAATGTGAAATAACACATCATGTCAATATATATATAATATTTGGATCATGGAGTCATGGATTACAAATTTCTCATGACATGCTAGGACAAATTTACATGTTGTGAAAAAAAAAAAAAGCTATATATATATATATAAATTGTGAGGTCACAAATTACAAATTTGTAATGGCATGCCATGACAAATTTACATACTACGAAAAAAATTAAAATGGTTTTTTTTTTTTTTTTGATTTTGTAGATAGAAATGTTTTGACACCATTTAAGTATGATGTCCATTACATATAGTAAAGGACGTGGTGGTTGTTCTTTGTGAAGCTTTCCATCCATCCATCCATCCGTCCCGTCATCCATCCATGGCACAGAGGAGACAATCATGTGGCAATTGATTTCATAGTGCAACATCCGCACAAAACTTGGCCAGCATGATCTCCGCAAAATCTATCCAAATGTTTATGTGATCCAATCCACCTTCCAAGTTTGTTCATACTTTGTTTACACTGAGTGCAACAACAATGTGCAAAGACAAACAACATGTGAACCCAAACTACAAACTAACAAAACTTTTTTGGGTAGCCACTGTGGAAAAATGGCCACTACAAGTTAGATATTCTATTGTCTCATCTGCACTACAATTATAGATTGTAGAGTGCTAGCTCAGCTATTGTGACTGGGAAATCCTTGTGAGCTTGTCTTTGAGTGCATTTGCAGATCCAAGGAATGCATACTCTCATTCGAGATCAAGAAACTACAACACATGATTTTGTTTTCTACTCCAACCGTCTCATACGCTTGGTATGTAATTCACATTAATTTTCATGATGTGTTCAGATGCATCTTATGTTGGCATCAAACATCACTTGCTCCAACTGCATCCCTATCCTTCTCTCCAAATTACTCCTACACCTTGCATTTGCATTCAAGATCATTGCAGTATGCAGCAATCCAAACAGGAAGCATGTTGATACAACTCCCTTCATTTTGCGGCAATCGAGCTTCAATTGTTTCCAACATGATTCGTTGATCATCCTCGGCAAGGGCGACAATTGCAGGCACAAGAGGACCATGTGTACAAGCATTGCGACCACTATGCCGCATGTGCAAGCTTGGCAATGATTTCTTTGCATAATGCATAAGAGCTCCAGCAATGCTCTCAGGTTTCGTTCCTCTAGCTTCCAGACCAGCAACCACTCTTTCAAGAAGTGGCAAGCTTAGAGTGGAAAGATCATTGTACCACCAATCTGTTCGAATTGCACGAGCACAAGCACTAGTGTTGATTCCATTCCATAGCACACTCCCACTAGGGCTTTGCAACAAGCTCTGATGTTCAGGAATGGGCCAATCGACTAAGGAAAAATTAGTACATGCTTTAACACAAACAAAATGGATGAGCTTCTCTACTATACCCAACTCCTCCACTTGTGGCATTAATGAGGAACAGCTCTCAAGGGCTCGCACAAAGTCCGGCCAATTCTGAAAAACCACTTGTTAGAGAAAAGCTTTTGTTTTCACAATTAGGTTTCCATCTCCAAATTCATCGGTCATCTCCAAATACTCAGCCACACATCGCAGAGCCACAACATTTGTTGTAGTCAATTCCACCTTCATTTGGTAATGGAACTTGGCTGCAAGCTCAAAAGTTTCAACACCTCCAAGGATGTCAACAAGCTGAATCTGACATCCAAATGACTCTTCATTGTCATCCTCTTTTAACATCTCCTCCACCAGCTTTGCCAATCTGCCACTCTTTGACACCAAGGGTAATTCGTGGAGATGAAATGTCATCTGTTCTACTTTGATTTTGATGTCACTTACAAGCCCTGATGTGCAAAACCAAGCTTGCCCTCTTCTTTGAAAAGCTTCAACTTTCGATCCCAGCTTCATGGACCCCATCATCAAAGGCAAGTAGGCAAGCTCCCTCCCAATTCTCCCACTTTTGCTACTTCCTCAATTTCACCCAATTTTCCAAGGACTCAATTTTGGCCAAATTCTCGCAACACCCATTTCTTCTTCCCCCCCTGTTGTTTTTTTTCTTTTTATGTTTCCAGATTACCAACTTCGTGCAAATGCTTCTTGAGGTGTTATTCTAAATTTATGAATTCTCATTTTATGAACTCTTAGTTTGAGGACTTTTGGGAAGCTGAAAATTGTATGGATAATTACAAGATTTGCATTTTGAGTTTGTGGGTTAATCCAATTCCTCTGGATTTGTGGAACTCTTATTGATCAAGAGATAAACATCCACATGTGGGCATCATTCTTGCTTGCATGGCTGATGTTTATGCATGTAGAGGAAATAAAGGCGCTGGTGATATTATCATTACAGAGGTTAATTGTGAAGTGCCAAGTTCTAACATGACCCGTCCATCCGTCCGTCCGTCCGTCCGTCCATCCCGTCATCCATCCATGGCATGGAGGAGACAATCATGTGGCAATTGATCTCATAGTGCAGCACATCCGCATAAAGCTTGGCCAGCATGATTTCCGCAAAATCTATCCAAATGTTTATGTGATCCAATCCACCTTCAAAGTTTGTTCATACTTTGTTCACACTGAGTGTAGCAACAATGTGCAAAGACAAACAACATGTGAACCCAAACTACAAACTAACAAAACTTTTTTGGGTAGCCTTTGTGGAAAAATGGCCATTGCAAGCTAGATACTCTATTGTTTCACCTGAATTACAATTATAGATTGCAAAGTGCCAGTTCAACTATTGTGATTGGGAAGTCCTTGTGAGTTTGTCTTTGAGTGCATTTGCAAATCCAAGGAATGCATACTCTCATTCGATATCAGGAAACTACAACACATGATTTTGTATTTTACATTGACCGTCTCATACGCTTGGTATGTAATTCACATTAATTTTCATGTTATGTTTAGATGCATCTTATGTTGGCATTGCTTCATGTGTGTTATCAGGGTTTAGGGTTTAGGGTTTAATGATAATTTTTTTTGACCTACTAAGGATTGGCAATGTTGATGGATTAGCTTGAATCCATTGAAAGTTGAAAGAGTTCTAATGATGACATTGTAATGATATATACTTGCAGGGGGTGGAACATGGCCTTGGTCATTTGCCCTTCATTGAAAAGCAAGTCATTACACCCACATGTACAATATTTAATATTAGGATAGTTGTGATGATGGCAATGGCAAATAAATCCTTCCATTTCTTTATGATCTTTTTAGGGTTTAGGGTTTATGGGTGAGTACCCTCATAGATACAGTCTACAAGCTTTGAAGATTACCTAACTCCTTTACTTTGATTATAAATCCAAGCTTTGTTTATGTTGGGGTGGATTTTTGCAAATAGTTTTGTGGTGTCTCCATCATACGAACGTAAGAAACAGAAATGCTTTGAGTTAGACATGATAGAAAAATAGAAGAGGTCTCCTACCAACTACAGATGGACTACATCTATGGTTAGTGTCCAATCTAAGCTACATGGTGGTGTTGGAATGTGGAAAGGTAGTATTGGGATGATGGAACATGATTATTTGTTCTGTGTTGTTTAAGTGGTGTGGGAGTGTTGAAATCTCTTGTTATTTGGAAAATCATGTTCCACATATTAATGTTCCAGTAGAATTCAATCAAGACATGTCAGAATCTACACGTGAATGTCATAATCGCTTGCAAAGAGAACGACGTGCCAAGCAATGTATGGAGTCGGCTAGGCCATTTGAAACGCCACAAGAACGAAGTAATCGTCTGTGTCAATAACAACAAACCGTACAACAAGTAGCAGCATGTGCACATCCTTCTCTTAGCAATGACGCATTACAATTGTTTGAAAACAAAGATGCGTCAGCCCTGGCATGATGGGATTGTGGAGAAATGGACACAATCTGTGGATTTTGTAACACGAAAATGTGAATTAAAAAACGATTGGCAAAGTCGAGTAATAACAACCACAATTTTTTCTGTGTTGCGAGAATGGCAAAGGTTCTATTGCCGAGTCTTCCTGTAACACCGCAAGAGCTGGAAGTTTTTTTAACTAACAAAAAGAGAAGTGTCGTCAAATTTTGAGATCAGATTCGCATGTATAATTTGGTGTTGGCATTCATTTCGCTCGATGCCAAAGTTGATGAGTTGGTAACAAGAGGCACTGGACCATACTCCTTTTGCATTCAACGTGAGCTTTATCACAAAATTAAATCCTAGTGTCCTACCGAAGGACAACATCCACAATTTGCACAGCTATACATTCATGATACAGAAAACAAACGTCAAAACCGCCATGCCATTATGCCATCACTTGATCCAACAACGTTGGATCAGTTGTTGACCATGATGTACAATATCAATCCCTATGTGGAAGTGTTCAAAATGGCAAGGGATATGATGGCAACAAAAAGTGCTCCCAAGGATCTAAAATTGCGTCTCGTTACCTCTCGAACAAAGGATGCCCATCGATATAATGTGTTGACGACCAATGAAGTCGTTGCATTAATGGTAGGAAATAAGGTTGAAGACAGATGTAACGTCGTTGTTGCTCAGCAAATTGGCCCTTTTTAGTGCATTTCCAAGCTACATGTGGGATACATGGATCTACATTATTCGTTGTTATTTTCTTACGGTGAGGATGGATGACATCCGAATATTTCGCTCAATGGTGTTATTGTGCAGGATGTTGATGCGGATTTGGATGAAGACCATGTGGAAGAATCTGAGCATCAAAGAAAGCATCGCAATGTGACAATGGCCGAATTTTACGGTTACTGACTTCAACATCGAGATGCTGATGGCATTGCATTGCTTTGGGGTGGTCGATTGAAGTAACAATACATTATGGATGTTTATGCAACTGTCGAACAAAACCGCTTGAGGTATCTGTGCCTGAATAAAAAAAAACTTCTTGCAGATCTTTATCAAGGCCTTCATGACACCATCACTACAAGTGACAATAACGCTGTTGCCATCAGACAGAGGATCATTTTGCCATCTTTTTTCATAGGAGGTCCATGTCACATGGTTCATAATTATCAAGATGCCATGGTAATCTACAGATGGGCTCACTACCCAAATGCGTTTGTTACATTCACTTACAATCCCCAATGGCCTGAGATCAAAAGAGCATTGCTGCTCGGACAACAACCTTAGGATTGATCGGATTTGGTAACTTGAGTGTTTAAAATCAAGTTGAAGGAGTTGATCAATGACATTCACAAAAAACATATTCTGGGATGCACAACTGCAGGAATTTATATCATTGAGTGTCAAAATCAGGGGCTGTCGCATGCACACATTTTCATCTTCTTTGCCGAAGACTGCAAGCCACACACGGTTGAAGATGTAGATTGCATGATCAGTGCTGAATTTCCGAATCCAGAAACAAACAGGTTGGCCCACAAGACGGTTGCCAGATGCATGATGTATGGTCCATGTGGAACTACATTTCCAAATGCCCCATGCATGGAAGATGGCAAATGCAAAAAAAAATATCCACGCAAGTTCCAATCCGAGATGGTGACAGATGTAAACGGATATCCTATTTATCGACGCAGAAATATAGGGCGCACAATTTTGGTTCATGACGTTGAATTGGACAATCGTTGGGTGGTACCGCACAATGTCTATTTGTTGAGTAAATATGATGCGCACATCAATGTTGAGGTCTGCAACAACATTCGTGTAGTCAAGTATCTGTTCAAGTACGTTTACAAAGGACATGATCGTGCAACTATTGAAATCTCACGCCAGAACGACAATGCCATCGAAGGGAATGTGGTTGAAGCCAATGAAATAAAAAAATATCTTGATTGTCGCTATGTATCTGCATCGGAAGCAGCATGGCGCATTTTCAAGTTTGATATGCATGAGCGGTTTCCTACCATTGAGTGTCTGCAATACCATTTGCCCAATCAACAAATGGTGTTGTTCGATGATGACAATGATGTGCAGGAAGTGGTAACATAATCAGCCATTTCCAGAACGATGCTAGTGGAATGGTTCAAAATAAACCAAGAATCGAAAGTTGCACGAAGCTTTACATTCAATTAATTCCTTCAATAATGGGTGTGGAATCGGAAGTTGAAGCGATGGACAATGCATAAGAAAGGCTTTGCCATTGGTCACATGTATTATGCACACCCAACATCGGGTGAACGTTATTATTTGCGGATGTTGCTGAATTGCGTCAAAGGTGCCACATCCTATGAACATTTACAGACAGTGGATGACATAGAGCACGACACATTCAAAGATGCATGCATTGCAATGAGTTTGCTTGCAGACGACAATGAATGGCATCAAGCCTTGGAAGAAGCCGGTCTTTGGGCCTCAGGATGATAGTTGCCTAACATGTTTGCCTCCATGCTGATGTTTTGTGAGGTGATAAATCCTAGACAACTATGGGATGCACATTGGGAGTCTTTGAGCAATGACATTGAGGCAATGACACACCGTGAGCATGATGATCCATTCGTTACCTTTTCTGAGGATGTGTTGAAGGATCATGCATTGTATGAGATTGATTAGGTTCTCATTCGCAATAAACATCGCTTGGAAGATTTTCCAACGCTTCCCAAGTCTAATTACGTCCCTCAAGTTCATGGAGGAAACCGATTGGTCCAAGAAGAGCTGGCTTATGATTAACATTCATTGACCATAGATGTAGACAATGTAGAAGATAGGCTCAATGATGATCAACACAATGCATACGAAACTATTTTGAATGTTGTGACAAACAAAGAGGGCAAACTATTTTTTGTGTATGGTAGTGGCGGAACCGGCGAAACATTTGTTTAGATAACGCTTCTGTTTGTTACGAGGGCAAGGCAAAATCATGCTTGTAGTTGCCTCATCAGGAATTGCATCTTTGCTGCTTCTGGGTGGCAGAATTGCCCATTCAAGATTCAAGATTCCAATTGATCTACATGATGAGTCGACTTGTAACATCACACAATAGATGAAAGTGGCCAAGTGGGTGCGTAAAGCTGATATGATAATTTGGGATGAAACACCGATGATGCATCGTCAAGCTTTCAAAGTTATTGATCGAACCTTACGTGATTTGATGCAATTGGGTGATGCACAAGCAACCAAAAAGATCTTTGATGGGAAAATCGTGGTCCTTGGTGGGGATTTTTTATAGACCCTGCCTGTTATTCCCAAGGGAGGATGAGAAGACATTGTTAGTGCTTCGTTGCCTCGATCGCATCTTTGGCAGCATATGACAATTTTTTGTCTTCATATCAACATGCGAGTCATGGCAGCCAATTTTGAATAACAGCGAGAGTTTGCCAAATGGGTGTTGAATGTTGGAGACGGTAGTCTTCTTGCCATTACAGAAGAAGAAGGTGTCGATCCAGATTAGATCAAGATTCCGTCCCATATGAGGTTGCCAACAAAAGATTGCAATTTAAGAGGATTAATCCAAACCATCTATTCGGATCACCAACACCACTCTAGAGATGCCATGTATCTTATGCAACATAGCATTCTAGCCCCCAAAAATACAAACATTGATGAAGTCAACAATGCAATTCTAGAATCGTTATTTGAAGAATTGCACACGTACCTAAGTGTAGATTCTTTGGCTTTGACAAAAGAAGGTACAAGTGTTGTTGTAGGAGTTTTAATGGATTCATTATATCCGGTGGAATTTCTGAACATTTTGCAATTTAACAATATCACAAATCATAAACTGGAACTCAAAGTGGGCGTGCCAATCCTTTTGTTGCACAATTTCAATCAATCAATAGGATTGTGCAATGGTACGAGGTTGATTGTTAAAAGATTGGGTCAATGTGTCATTAAAGCGGAGATCATCACATGGAACAATGTTGGCAAACGCATGTTCATACCCCGCATCATCATGTCCCCCTCCGAAACTGATTGGCCATTTGTTTTGCATTGTTGTCAATTTCCTATTCGAATGGCATTTGTGATGACAATCAACAAGAGTCAAGGTCAGACACTGAACAATGTTGGGGTATATTTGCCATCTCCGGTCTTTTACCATGGTCAGCTATATGTTGTTATTTCACAAGTCACAAGTAGTGCAAACATCAAGATTTTTAGCGACTAGGGTCTTGATGAATACATGCAGAATGTGGTATATAAAGAGGTTTTGGAAATGTAGTTTGTAGTTGTAACTTTGTAATATGTATCATCAAATACGCACACACTTGTGCATTAGGCATGGGGTTCAAACTAGTGTTTGAGTATTCACCATGATGTATATGTTTATAAATTGCATTTGTACAAAATACATTAAAAACATGCATCCATCAAAGATTGAACACAAGACCTCATGGAAACAAATTATGGTCCAAACCATTAAACCACTTCAACATCTTATTATTGAAAGTGAAAAAAATTAAGTTTATCACATGTTTGGCATGAAATTGTTTAGGAAATTCAAATTTTAATATATATTTTTATTTGAACAAATTATTCAAATGCTACCAATGAAAAGATTATCTTGAAGCTTATTCAATAATGTATCCAAAAAATTTATTATAATTTACAAAAATTAAATTTACAATGTAAAAAAAAACCTTAAAATAACATTTCATGAATAAATCAACAAATATGTTTTTGTTTAAATTGACATCTTTGTAAGTTCAATGTGAATTCAAAAGTGCATTTATTAAGTCTTTTATATAAAAAAAAACCATTACATAAAATATATCCATTTTTTAAAGAATTGTAAGTTCTTATTTTTTCAATATGATTAGATATAAATTTAATTTAAAGATGTTGTTAAAATGGTAATCATCCATAAAAAGATTACCACATTTGGTTATAGACAAGTTGTGTAATTGGAAACTTGTTTAAATCTTTCAATATTATGATTATTTATGATATTTTAGACTAAATCATAAACAATATATACTTTAAATTTAGCCCCACAAAATTTTCTTTCAAAGAAATCATTTTTTTGATGTTGTTGCCCCCTTAGATTGGTAGAAATTGGTCATAAAAAGAAACATTAATTAGGTAGTAAATATAGTCATTTAATTATCAAGACCATATTTGTTTGGCAAGATTAATCATACACTAATACTAATGATTAATTACACAACTTTGAAAAAAAATCACAACATTTTTTTTTAATGACTCAGTATGATGATATGAGATGAATTGAACATTTTCAATTGAGCAAGTCCTTTGTACCAAGTTAGAATAAGCAACTTATTGCAAAATTGAAATGCTAATTCACTTGTGAAGAATTCTTAAAACAAGCAGCTCATGGCACAGTTTTTATGACTCAATATGCTGATAGGAGATGGATAAAGCATTTTCGAGTGAGCAGGTTGTTTGTATCAAGTTAGAATAAGAAACTTATTACAAAATTGAAATGCTAATTCACTTGTGAAGAACTCTTAAAACAAGCTTCTCATGGCACAGTTTTTAAACTGGGGTTATTTATGCTTCTATTAATTATGTGAGAGGGTGCACCCACAGTAGTAGTAGTTGTTTTATTTTTCCTTGAGAAGGAGCCATTTGATTGGCCCATCACCTATATTTTTGGAACATGGGGCTCTCCCAATCATGGAAGCCTGAATATGCTTCCCTTTGGTCCCCCACCCCCCTTACAATTTATATCCATGGAAGTTGAGCCATGGATCAACAATATGGGATAAAAAATGAGGTGTTGTTGGGAACATCTTATGGAACACATTGCAAACTTGAGGAACATTTTGGTAACTTGACAAAAACACCTTGGGAACTTGATGGGAAAACATTGAGAACAGAAAAAAAATCCCCCCCCCCCACCAAAGAAAAAACTAAGCTCTCCTAAGCCTTCTCATTGGCCACATAAAATTTCTATTTCCAAGACGGTTTGTCATCATTTTCAACCTGAACTAATACCCCCATTATAAACTAGGGGTATTTATTTTATTGCCTTTGCCATTTAAAAGACATCCATAAGGATGTTAAATATTCCGCATACTAAATTGGAAACACCATGGTGATTAGAATGGCGAAGTCTAATGAATCCTTTAGTTATTCTGTAATTGTTTATATAGAGCACTCCAGATGATCCTAGGATGTAGGGACACCAAAGTTTGGCCTGGGTGTATCACAATGTCTCTACCCAGAAAGACAGAGATAACAAATCATGCCACCAATTTAACAATCGACAGAATTAGGTACAAGCTACAAGCCTGTTCGAAGGGCCTCTATACTTGTATTATAACAGCATTATGAAAGTGATATATATAAGGAAGCGCTACCTGGATTTTTCCTTTGTATTTTCAGCTCTCTTACCTACATGAAGAAACCTGTTTTCAGCAAGGGGGGTCTTCTCTGGTGGAAGGTACCAGCCAGGCTCTACTGGGTTCTTCTTACGAGCAGACGTACAAGTCCACCTGCCACTATTTCTAAAAAGTGAAAAAATCCCAGCTCTGCTCTACATAGGAAAAGGACCTGAGTGCAGGCCCTTCTGTGATTTTCGACCTGTTCCCTTGGCCTACGGCCTTGGGCGCAGATCTCAAATCACGGAAGGGCCTGTACTCAGGCCCTCCTCCTTACCAGTATTATAACCATGATCTACTGGTAGGAAAGAGAAAGACAAATTCGCTGGGTAATGCCCCAGGAGCGAGGTGTTCCCCCAAGTATGTGTCTGCCTAAGATATGAACTGAGGGGGTACTTTGGGAATGCCCTGCTCAGAGGGCTTTACCCAGTGTAAAAACCTATGAAATTTATTTAATAATTTAATAATAATAATAATTATTATTATTATTATCATTTTTCCCCTGATGATTGGTGTGTATCAGGGGCCAAAAAAAAGAAAAAAAGAGGGCAGCCATTTCGCTCCCACGTCCTGCAGACAAAAAAAATCTGCTCTGTAAGGGTGCCTCCAAATACACTAGAAATATTTTCGAAGGTTTTTCCGGTCAAAGAGAAAATCTTTTGTCCCTTGTCTCCACAGGCGCTTTCTACCGCACTCAGGCGTGCTTGGATGGCGTAGCATAGCGCACCTTTTTCCTTACCTGGCTCTGAGAAGCTGGATGTGAATGATTTTTCCTGGCTCATCCATGGAGGCGAACATGGTAGTGGGTAATCTGTATATGGCTAGCGTTATCCAGAACGCAGCCTTCATGGCCGCTCCCTCTCGATTCTCTCGAATAACGCTGCGGTTTTGGTGTGTTGTTTCTCCGTGAGATTGACCTTCGTAGCTTCGTACTGCTGCAAAAATCTCACAGTCACTAAACACACTTTCGCTGCGAGAACTTCCACTGGTAAAGTGCCTTTCCTCTCCTGTGTTTCATATGTGCTCTAAAGTCTTAACGTTCTTTTTGTTTAGCTACTTGTTTGTTGGCTTTGTCCTTCAGGGTAGAGATATTGTGATGCACCCAGAAACGGGCCAAAGTTTGGTATCCCTACATTCTAAGGTCGTGTGAAGTCCACTCTGGAAACATTTCCGGCATAACTGAAGCATCGATTTGGGCTTGACCATGCTAACCATCATGTGTTTCTGATTGAGTATGTTTCTCACCCTTATGGATGCCACTTAAAGGACAGAGCCATTGTGGGACGCGCTGCTTGTTTGTATTTGTAACGAGTACAGACAAATTGCACCGCAAACAGGTTTGATGTAGTGTGGTTGCACTAGGCTAAATTGTCGATGAGTGTGAATATGATGCTGGGAAGAAGATTTCTCTTTCCTGCATTTTGCTTCTACGAGTGCTCATGCACCTCTTGAGTGGGTCACTGTCTGATATGAATTTATCTTTTTCACAACACCACTGAAGGCGTTACTGTTGTCATTTACTGAAGAAATCTTTACCGGTCCATTTGTTGGGTGGAAACGCTCAGATGAAGAGTATGTTAGAACATTCTTGACAAAATGTGTTAAATTTGGCAGGATGCAAACTTTTCCATCTCTGATATTGCACTGATGGAACGAGATAGCATCAAACCAGTAGTAGCTGCGGGGGCCATGGCTTCCTTGCAATTGGTTGTGTTGTCAAATTCCCTTTTGGGGGCAGCTGGGGTTTGCTCAGAATAACAGAGCTTTTAGGATTCCACATTTAGGTGAATTTGTTTTCTGCAGTATTGCATAACCTAGGTGCTATGAAGTCTTTTTGGGGAAAGAATTGGCTAATTAAAAGCTGTCCGTGTAATAGCTGTCACAAGGTCTCCATCTCGAAAGGAAGAGGTTAGCTCCAGCAGAGTCAGGAAGACACTAAAATTTAAAAAGTGTTGCAGAGACTGCATCCTTCCTTCCTCTAGTATTCAACCTTGCAAGTTTATCAGGCACTTTAGGGAGTGGTTCCTTGCCAGCATTGTCAGAACATGGGGTGAAGACCATAAGGTTGTTTTTTCACTATGTTTTTTTGGAGTGGACGTGGGTATTTAGCTTCTGGAGTTGTAGAATGATAATCATAGACAGTAGGTTCCTCTGCGGGCCAATTTGATTTTACTTATGGCTTTAAGCAATGATTTGTATGTCTTTCTAAACTTGCTCATTCGGAGAATTTGGTGGATTGGAGTTCATTCCAGGGTTTTTGTGCTTGAGGATGGAAGCTTAGTTAGCTGTCCTTCTGCCTCTGGTTTTGTATACTGTAATGGTGTGGCCACATTACTCAGAAGTCTTTTGAAACTATGCATTTGCATTTGGCTTTTTGTAACATAGTAGGTGTATTTGTGCAGTCAGAGATGGCAGTGCTTCAGATCTCTAGTTCCATTTGCTCATCTTTGGACAGACTATGCACCACCAGCATGGTCTATCATGAGGTATTTTTTCTTGTTGAATTCTTCTAGTACCAGTCTTTGATTCAATTGTGTTGTAAGATGGAAAAATGGGGAAAGATGGAGTTTTCTTGTAGACTCACAGACCGTGTGTCCTTTCCACTGTTGAGCAAGAAAAGTGGAAAGCATAAAAACTGATCCAATCAAGAGGAATCAAAATTTTATGCTGTTGGTCAGGTAGTGAAATGCCAGACATATGAGGACTAGGTGGATTGATGGCTGATGAGGATCATTGCAAATATGACTTGTGGAATGCAGACAGTTCCTTTGAGATTCAGGAGTACATGTGGAAGGTTGCAGAGAAAGAATGCCTTTGGAGTTCGGGCTTCTGGTGCTGAACAACAAAATGGTAAACAGTGCTCTCTACTTCATCAAAGAACCAGAAGCCTCATGTAGAAGCTCTTGACACTGTTCCCAGCTTAGGGTCAGCAGGGGCAAAGGAGGAAGAAAATAATTTCTTGAACATTGTTAGAAAGTTGACAGAGTTCCCAGGAACCCACAGTTCCCAGGAACCTGAATTTGTGATGTAATTGATGCCTGTCCATGAACGCAGGCAAAGACTTGAAGCCAATCATGTCAGTGAATAGACAAAGCAAGTGGCAATAGTGACCCATCTGGTTCTGAAAATTGAGAGGAGGAAAGGAAGAGAGACAATGGGATGTACCATTGACAGTTTATAAGGCCAATGGACCAAAGAGGAAGATAGTTCAAAACTCCAGGATTCCAAAACTGTCCAGAGCCATTGAAGAAGAAAAGAAAAGATATGATGGATGATGGCAGTTTAATGTTTCATGAGTAGATTCTTCACCAATTTGTACTTCAAGGTCCCAAATTGATGCCCAGATTTGGCTGGCTCTTTTTGTGATATGGGTCAACCTTAGTAGACAACTAAGGAGTCTTCTTTCAACATGCTTCATTATCAAGCAGTGATAGGGACTTGTCATTATAGTACCAAATTATGTCCAATGCTGTTTTGTGAGAATTGCTGTTGGTTCTTTCTGCAGAGAGTGACATGCAAACCCGACGACTGGTGCTGGGAGGAGTAGGTGTGTTGGTGGCCAGCCTTGCATTTGATCAGTCAGCACTAGCTGCAAGTATGTCCTTATCCCACCCCTGACCTTACTTACCATACAAGATTTCCTCTTGGGAAGAACTTGATCCTGTTGTGAAGGCTTTTGAATGACAGTAGGTCTTCACTGGACAACCCTTTAGAGGGAGATAGAGCATGTGCCTGTGTGCAGGATTGATTCCATCCTGTTTGCTGCATGGCTTCTGGGTAAAAGAAGTATGATGGAGCAGAAGGTGGCATTTGTAGTTAATGCAAGACAATGGTGCACTGCAGTATACACAGGCTGCCATGCCGTGCCCTGCCATACATGGCCATACGAATGACATGGCTTTTTGGTCAATCCATGACTGCAGAAGCTCCAAAAGGCTATGCTGCTGTTCTGGACAATGCTGATGGCTATCAATTTTTTTACCCTTTTGGCTGGCAGGTCTGTAATTCTCTATCTCTCCACTGAGATGCCCATATATATATGAATGGCTCCCTGCATCTCTTTCATGGATAGAGTTGCAAGGTTTGTGTAATTGCTACATTCCCAGGGAGAAAACTTGATGGCTTGCACAGAGTTGATTTTGTACTGCTGCCAATGAAGATGCATCCTTGAAGGAATGCAGGAAGTGGCTGTGAAGGGTCAGGATGTGGCATTCAAGGATGTCATTGAGCCCCTGGAGAGTGTGAGTGTGAGCATCATCAAGACAGACAAAGACAGCTTGCAAGACTTGGGGTCAGCTGACCAGGTGTAATTGCTGTTCCACCCTCTAGTCTGGACACATGATCATCCTGCACAAGTCACAACGTAGTTGACTACTTCCTGGTAGTTAATTTGAAGTGTTATTACTCCAGCAATGGAGCTCTTAAATCTCATTAACTGCACATATGTGTTTCATACGTTTCGTTGATGCATATGCGTTTCATGCATTCCCAGGAATTGTGCCCATGAGTTTACTGAGATAAAAATAATTGCTTAAAGTCACTACCAAGCCCTGAATCCGAGGCTGGACATGGGGTGTGCAGGTTGCCAAGGCCTTGGTCGAGAGAGTACTAGCTTCACCAACTCAGAAAACACAGCTTATTGAAGCCAAAGAGGTGGGAGGAGTTTCAATGCACTCACTGGCAGATTTCTGCTGATGACTAGGTTGAGTTTCTTTTATTGTTTTGATGACAGGATTGATTTTGTTTGATACAAGTGACCAAAGGACAGATGGATATGAATGTTACCTTAGTTTTTAAATGCCAGTTTTATGGGTGCTGTCATGGGAATACATGATGCAGCGTTCTGCAGATGGCAAGACCTACTACACATTTGAATTTCTTGCTAAAGCTCCAAACTATACGCGCCACGCTCTGGGAACTGTGTCCATCAAAGATGGTATCTGGACTTCAGTACCTCATCAATAATGTTTTGTTTTTCTGGGTTAATGTCAGCTTGATGAAAGAAGATAGAGCTTCAGTATATTCTTTGATAAAGGAGATGGAGTAGTCTGTCCAAGGTGGACTTGCTAGAAATTCTAAATGCAGAGGGAGTTGTAGAAGTCTTTGTGACATGAGTTTGGGACCAATTTGAGTGCCATATGTAGTTCAGTTCAGGGAAAGAATCCGTGAGGGTCTGGGGCCAAGGGATCACATGGATTCAGGTTAGCAAATCAAGGAAGGACGAGAAATTTATAAAGTACTTTGCTATTTTGATGGACAGGTAAATTCTACACTCTTACAACAGGTGCAAATGAGCGGCGATGGGAAAAAATGGCCGACAAGCTGAAGACTGTAGTCAACTCATTTGAACTTCTAACTTGACTTATGTGGTTGAGGACCAACACCACCTACTGTATTTTGATTCATTTACTCAGTTCTGGAAGTAGGGATTTTCATTTCCCTTAATCCATAACTACCTGAGCTATTTTGCAGTGGAATTCCTCAGAACACACAGTTCATCATGTGTATTGACATATCTCATTTATCAGAAGGAATCTGAGCCGATGACAGTTCAACTTCTATGCTGACCAGCCTAGACTACTGTTTTGCAAATTACAAAGAACTCCACAATTGTTGTAGGAGGCTGTAAACCTCACCACAGCGACTTTCTAGCTTCTCCTCTAAGCAAAAGTGCTTTCAGCTGTGGAATTGTGTCAACTTGAATCAGATTTTAACCATAAATTTCTTGAATGTAAAACCATATCTTCTATAGCAGTCAGCAATCATATGGCCAGAGGGTGGACCTATTTTGCACCTTATCACTGGAGAATCAAATGCCAGGGACTAAGCAGGTTTGAATTGCACCAGGTCTGGTAGCTTTGCCTTCCCAGATGCTATTGCTTCAGGATGGACATGACAATGCCAATATAATTGCCAAGAGTGGAAGTGCATTGAAACAAAACCAATTGACAGAAGGAAGGTACTCAGCCCGGATTTGCAACACAATCTGTCTGTTTTAGTGTTGACCATCATTGCTGCAACAAAAAAGAAAGGAACCAAGTAGGATATGCATGGTTTGGGGATTCCATTCTCACTGGGGTATCATCATGCCACCACATGGGGTAATTAGGTACCATAAGAGTATTAAAGCAAGGTTAACGTGTATGCCAATCTGGTCGGTTCTTGGATTCCAGGATCAGTACAAATCTCTATACCAGGCTCCCATCAATATACCCACCCAACATTGCAATTAACACATGGGTCATTGGACACAAATAGTTCTCCAATCTAAGCTTAGATCAAACATCTAAGGTGGAAACACATGGTCAATATTTAAAGAAGCGTTAACATGAAAAATTGTCAAGTAATGTTAAGGTGCATGTTTCTAAGAACAAAGGATGCATCCACCCACAACAACAGTTTCCTTGGTGAAGTCTTTTGTTAAATGGAATGGTAATGGTTTCTTGGCACATCATTTACCATTACATGATAACAAATTTCTATTTTTATGAATTGAAATTGATCATTTTAAGACATTACATTATTGTGGAACTAAACAAAAATTTAAAAAAAGAAAGATTAATTGTAATTGTAGGCCTTGCAACCATTTGTGGTCACAAACCCATGACACCCATTGCTACAAACAGAAGAGGCATTCCTAGTTGTGTAAAGGATTGCATCTACATGATTTGACTCCTCTCTAGGATTTCTACAACTTGGGTCATTGTTAGCCAAACAGAAGGTGCATCTTAATTGGTGCAAACAATTGCAATTTTGAGTACTTGAAATATTTATGTCTTTTATAAGTCTATTGTCATGTCATGGAGCATTGAATTAAACACATCATCATTCAAATTAGGACCATTTTGTTTCATCGTTGCCCATACCGAAGGTACGATGTGTTCAAATTCAGCAACGATTGGGTCATGTGGCCATTTCCTTGCTAAAAGTTCAAGTAATAACACCCCAGAATTATAGACATCCACTTTTGGTGTGCCATGAACACCATATCCATTTTTTGCAAGATTCATATATAACCACTATTGTGAAATCAATGGAAAAATTTACAATTTTTTGACCCCCATTAAAAAGAAAGATTTCATCCATTCTTTTAATTCATTTTAAAAATAAATAAGCAAGACATATAATTACTACAAATGATCATAAGGTTTGCCTTGGATTGTGATATGTGAGCTTGAAGTTTGTTCAAACGAAGTTGCAAGCAACAATTACTTGTACTAAAAAATTAGGGAAAGGCTATAAGGAATGGAAGGAAGCATGTTTGGATGTTCAATTCCCACCAACAAAATTAAAGACCTTGGTGAAAACTAGGTTTGCTAATTGTCATTATGTTTCAAAAAACTCTTGAATATATGAAGGCAATCAACATTTGTTACAAGTGGCAAACAACCCATTTGCAAACATGACTACTTGATGGTCATACTTTGGGCCATTGCAAAGATTATCACCAGTTTTGTTATTGTTTGTGGTAATTCCATGCATATTGAATCAATCCAATGGATTCTCATTGTTGTTTGATGTTTTGTGTTAGGTAATATTTGCCTAACCCAATTTTGTTAATAGGTATGACCCATTTAGTGGGATTGTTGTTAAATGGGAAGAGGTTTAAGGAAAATAAGGGGTAGATTGAAAAAAATAGGAGTTTTGCAAAGAAGGCCATGGTTTAAAAGGGTTAGAATAAAGTACTAGCTATCTTAGGTTCTAATAAGGAATGGTGACCTAGGTAGGATGGAAAATGTGGGTTAGTTAACATAGAAAAGAAAGGATAAGATATCTTGTTTTAGATTGATTAATTCATTGAGTAAAAGGGGTAGTTGGGGGAGAACAACTTCTAGAAATTTTTTTTAGGTCTAAATTAAGGGGTTAGGTCATTATAGTAGGTTGGGGCTTCTTGGTCAAGCTCTTTCTTGTTGACCTCTCATTTGGATGTGAAGATGTTAAAATACTCATGAACTTAAGGTGGAGGTGGAAGAGTTATGTGATGATTTGGGGAGGCTTGGGGGAATTAAGCACATCACAAGTGCAAGGTGGTTACTCACTCATGAACAATGAAACCTTCAAAGCAAACTAAAAAGGGAACACACTAGGAAAAGAGGTGGAGGTATCATTTGGAGGCAAAAGAGGTGGTGGCAATTGTTCAAAGATTTTCCATGAAAAGGACCACTCCATGCAAGGAAGGAGTGAAAAGTTAACAAATAGGGTTTGGGAACAACAAGGTGAGGAGAAGGTACAAAAGGGGAGTATTGATGAAAGAGTTTAGGGTTTAAGAAAGAGGTTTTTTTAGGGGACTTCATTTAGTTTTTAGGTTTAGAAGAGCAAGTTGTGGCAGGATTGCATTTTGTTTTTGCATACTTAAAGTCTAACCAATGTTAAAATTAAGGCGGTCTTATGATAGGATGGTAGAAGGAGATATTAGAAGAAAACCATGAAGGATTTCATGTATATGATTGGAACATAAGGAATTTTGATAATTTATCAATATGAAGGAGTTGAACATTTCAATTTTGAACATCGTATTGTGTTCTTGATAGATGAATAATAGAAATTATCCAAACACATGCAAGGTTTCATTTCAATTAAAGGTTGTTGTTCAATAAGTAGGGATGGGAGGGGGTAAAAGGTCCTAGGATGAGAAAAGGAAACAAGGAACATGTGGTGGGGTTAATGTTGGTTGGACATGGTTTAATTTGATGGTTGGAGTGGGTTGTAATGGTGAATAAAAACTAACCTAATATTTTAGAGTTGTCACAATAGTGGTAGGCTGGGATGGAATAAGGTTGGTGTAATTGTGTTGTGTTATTTGTTGTCCAGATAACAACAATAGAAAGGTCAATAGGTGGAAGGTGAGAGAGATATGGAGGAACAAACCATTTAAAAATCTAGGTAAACCCCCTTATTATTTCATCCCCACCAACCCAATAAACTAAGGTACATTAAACTTATATTCATATTCAAGGGTCATACCAAAAGGAAATGAGATTTTAAGGGAAAATTCCTTGTCACACTTTCTTGGGTGTTTTTTGGAGAAGGAAGAAGACACAAGTCTAAGTTGTTTAGTGTATTAATTTTTTGTTTAACATATTTTGTTGTAGCATTCACTTTGATATATAACATGCAAAAAAAATTTGCGAAATTGAGGCCTTTCATTAACATCTAATTTGGGGAGGTTCTAATTCAGAACTTCAAATTACAAAGCTTTGCATGTTGGGTTAAGTGATTGAAGTTCGAGCACATTTTTTTGTTTTTTCAAGGTGCATGACATGATGGTAATCATGTTTGGCCAATGACACAAAAGTTTGAAATTGATTCGAAAATGCATGGGATTTTTTAATGCTTCATCCATCATAGAAGAATATTACAAGAAGTTAGTCATGCCCATGTTCTTGTAGGTTTATAAAAAGTTGAACCCTATAGGTGTTGCTCCTTTAGAGCTTGGTCCATTATTTGATGAGGATTTTTTTTGGAACAATTTGCTTCCACTGATGGTGTCCTTCACCCATTGCTGAAAAATAAATTGCATATATTTCATTGCTTGCAAATAAGCCTTAAGGATTTTGAAAATCCTTTAGTTTGGTTGGTTACACATGAAAATCAATTTCTTCATGTTTTTTATTTAGTTCATCAAAATTTCAAGATTGTTGGGTCTTTGATTATGACAAAGAGAATTTTCTATTGTTGAAGGGATCATTAACCCACAACAATCCAAGCTTTGGGGTGGAAAATTTGGATTAATTGACCATGGTTAACCAAAATTGGCCAAATGATGCTAGTGTGGGTTGCAAAGGAAGGAAAATTTGTTCTTTCATTAAGTTCATTAATGTGGAGGATGTATTGATGGAAGTCAATGAAAAATTGATGTTTGACAATGAGTTTTTTTAAAGAAAATGAATATTAAATGTTGGATATATTTAAATTTCAAATTTGGAGTTGAAGAAAATTTGAATGTTGTTACTAGTGCATTGCTTGTTGTAGGTTTTTGTTTGTATTTTTGTTGGCTTCAGATTGTTTTGGAAAAGTGTAGGAAATAGATCCATGTGGGTTTATGTCAATAAAGATATCAACTGTGACATTATTTAGGAATGAAATTTAATATTTGATCTATGAAAAAAAGAATTGTAAAACTCAAAACCAACCTTGACCTAAAACCAACATATTTTAACTATATAACAACTATTAAATATGGGAACCAATAGTTTTAAAATTTTGACTTAGTCCCAAAAGCAATAGGTTTTTATTTTGAAAAAAAAATTATAAAGCTTGAAATATAAGGTTTTCCATAATTTAAAAAAGTTTAAAAATGGGCCTGAAGGTTCTTTTAAAAACTAAAAACTAACCAACACTAGTATATATTCAAGTTGATAACCAATGGGCATTTCTAGTAAATTCTAATGATCACACAACATTGTTTTCAACCTATGTATTCCAAATTCATGTATCAATCATGTCAAGTATCCACACGGGTACCATTGGACCCCATATAGAATAATAAAAGTATCATGGAGTATTAAAGCAAGGTTATACAAGTGTGTTTAACTTCTTGATATTTGAACTAGTATCAATATCTATTCTAGGATTCCATTGATATAATTGCCCAACATTCCAAAAAACACATATAGGCCACTAAACAGAAACATATATCCAATCTCATATTAGATTAAACTTTTACAACACAAGAGTCTAATATTTAAAGAAGTGATAACATGAAAAATTATGAAATATTGTTCTTATTATGGATATGGACCAAAAACTTTGTGAAAGGTAAAATCTAATTATAGGCCTTGCAACCTTTTGTGGTCATAAACCAACAACACCAATTGTTGCAAACAAAAGATGCATTCTTAGTTGCATAAAGGACTACATGTAATCATTCGGCTCATCCCTAGGATTTCTAGGACATGAGTCATTGTCAATCTTTTCGAAGGAATGTCTTTGGTGCAAACTATTGCTATTTTGAGTACTTGGAACATTTGCTCCTTTTGTACATTTGTTGCCATGTTTAAGAGCGTTGAATCAAAGACATCATCATTCAAATTAGGACCATTTTGCTTGATTGTTGCCAATACCCAAGGTACTATGTGTTCAAATTCACCAAAACTTGGGTCAAGTGGTTGTTTCCTTGTTAAAAGCTCAAGTAGTAGCACTCCAAAACTATAAACATCCACTTTTGATGTGATTTGCGTCTCATACCCATTTTCTGCAAAATCCATATATAACCATTGTTAAGTCATTGGAAATTTTTACAATTTTTTTTTCCACATTAAAATGAAAGATCTCATCAATTTGTTTAGTTTATTTTTACAAAAAATAAGGAAACCATAAAATTGCAAATTGAAGAATAATAATATCTTGTGTTAATTTAATTGTTTCATTTTTTCCACAACATTCAAAAGTCCTTGTGAAATCACATAGCCTTACGAACACATGTTTTGAACAATTGAAATGCACAGGTAGGCAAATCTCAATTCATACTTACCAGGGGCAACGTACCCATAGGTACCTTCAATTGTTATTGTTGTGTTCACATAATCTTCATTTGGCTTGAGTGCAATTGCTTTTGCGATTCCAAAATCAGTAATATGTGCTTGCATGTCCACATCCAAAAGCACATTCCTTGATTTGATATCTCGATGAATGATAGGTGGAACACAATAATGATGAAGGTATGCTAACCCATGTGCTATTCCCTCAACAATTTTTAGTCTGGTGTCCCAATCAAGAACTATTCCCCTTTCCTTATTATGTATGGCATCAAATAAATCTCCGTTGGGAAAGTAGTTATACACGACAAGTGCAATCTTCCCAAACTTACAAAACCCCAAAAGCTTTACTAGATTTCGATGTTTAATATTCCCTATTGTATTTATTTCTCTCAAGAAACTCTTATGAATTTTGATATCCTTGTCTAGCAAAGGAATTTTTTTTACTGCAACTACATTTCCATTATGTAGTACTGCCTTGTACACAATACCTTGACCTCCTTTCCCAATGATGTAGTCATCACTAAGGTTTTGGGTTGCTTCCATGATGTTATTAAAGGATATTTCCCTACCAAGAGCACTTAATATCTCCATGTCATTAGGTACAACCAACATGCTTTTAGATCTTCTTCAAATATAGCAACATGTAAAAATGCTGAGACCTACTATGAATACTACACAACTAATGACTATGATCATGATTCGTATATTAACATTAACATTTTCTATACATTGGTTGTGGCTTGAATACTTTAGACAAAGTCCAGGGTTTTCAATGGAGTCATAATTTGCTACTAGGAATCTAACCCAAGAGGATGGCAAACTGCCATCAAGATGATTGTAGGAAACATTTATTGATTTAAGGGACATGAGTTGAGTACCTAAGCTCGGAAGAATAGTCCCAGAGAGTTGATTATGTGAAAGATCAAGAACTTGAAGTGCTTGTAGGCTCCCAAGCGCAGTGGGAATTGTTCCAGAAAACTGATTCCAACTCAAGTTCAGCATAACCAAACTAGCATTCAATAATCCAATCTCTTGGGGAATAAGGCCCTTCAAATCATTTTGAGCCAAATTTAATGTATTCAAAAATGAGAGACCGTGGAGAAAGGTATAAATACTTAGACCTTGCTCTGAAGGGAATTTCCTTGCAAGTAAAGCTCTTGCAAGAGAGGAGCACAAGCCTTGCACTCATGTGAGCCACTTGCAAATATAGCGGAGTTGGAGCCAATGAGGAAGTTGTAGCTCAAATCTACTTTGATAAGCGAGTTGCTATAAAAGACAAATAGTGGAATAGGACCCACAAGATGGTTGTACGATAAGTTCAAAAATTGAAGGGAAACGAGGGAAATTGGAAGGATTATCTGCCCAGAAAGCTCATTATCCGACATATCGAGGTATGCAAGATTAATACAATATATAAGTTCTGGGATACTTCCAGATATGGAGTTGCCATGGACATCAAAAGACCACAGCTCTAACGATGTCCCCAGTGATGGTGGGAGAGTCCCATTCAGTTTGTTGTTGTGCAGGTGTAGTTCCATGAGATTTCCAAGATCTGGTGGAATGAGACCTGTTAGCTTATTGCTAGAAAGATCCAAGGTTTCCAAGCTTGATATGCTTGCAAGCTGTAATGGAATCTCCCCGGTGAGACTATTTGCAGATAAATTCAAGTATTTCAAGGCTTGCAGATTCCCAAGGCTGGGAGAAATGGAACCATAAAGCCCCGCATTAAAGAGGAGGAGGGCGGTCACAAGCCCATCTGATCCGGAGCAAACCACCCCCTCCCAATTGCATGGTGATACATCGGAAGCATTCCAGCTCTCAAGAATATTTTTGGAGATCAAGCCATTCTTAAAATCGAGTAGAGCCAATCCATCGGTTGACAACCCGTCTGTTCCATAAATCTGAACAACGCATAGAGCGAGTACAATCACAACAAAATCCGTGCAACCCGTATCCACTCTTGAGCTGAAGAATCTTACAAATTCCTTCATTTCTTCTTGCTGTCTGTTTTCTTCTTCCTGTTCAAAAACAAACAAAAACCACCTGACAACAGAATTTCTTTACTGCAACGAGCTCTCCAAAACAAACAAAAACTATCCCACAACAAAATTGTTGAGCTGCAACCAGCTCTCCAAAACAAAGAAAAAACCCACCCCACAACAATTATTTTGCTGCAATCAACTATCCAAACAAACAAAAGTCATTCCCACAACACAATTTCTTTGCTACAACCAGTGCTCCAAAACAAACAAAAACCACCTCACAATAGAATTATTTTGCTACAACCAGAGCTCCAAAACAAACAAAAAGCCACCTCTGGACAAAATTATTTTGCTGCAACCAGCTCTGCTGATCTCTGTCGGACTCCAAAACTTGAGACAATTGTACATGCAGATGAGACCATTAAACAACAGCAAGGATATGAGAAATAGGATGGTAGTGCTCTGATCAGGATACTTTGAGAAAAATGCAACTGAGATTTGAAGCTCATTATCGGGGGAGGACTGAAGTTGTTGGGTGGATTTTTTCTTGGAAGCCCAAAGGCCTCGTTTGTTGGTCTTCAAGAAGGACAAGACTGCACATCTCTGTACGATTTGGAATACACTGTGCTGCGAGCCACGTCACAAACTGGAGACCTAGGGTAGAACAGCCCATGAGCGATCTCTTAAACGCTCAGGGCAGGCCGGATTCAAGGGGAGGACTCTTGTTTTTGGTGTCCCACCAAAACCTGAACCCCTCCTATTGGTGCATCTGGCGCACTAAAAATCCTCAAAAACGAATTAGAATTAAGAAAGTTAGGGGGCCCCAAAGTAGAGGGGATCAAGAACTCAAAAAAACAAATCACCTAACATTACAAAACCTAATCTCGATCATCCAAAAAATTCCTTGTATGTTTCTCTGGTACTAATAAAGTTCCAAGATGATTTGTAGAACTGAAGGTGGTACTCTTATAGCACTTTAAATCATTTAAAATGAACAAGAAATGAGAAAGTTAGAAGCTTTGAAAGTAGGAGGGGTAATGAACAAGAAATGAGAAAGTTAGAAGCTTTGAAAGTAGGAGGAGTAATGAACAAGAAATGAGAAAGTCAGAAGCTTTGAAAGTAGGAGGGGTCCAAAGAGAGAAAAAAAAGAAAAGGAAAAAAACACATTTTGTGAGTTGGAAGGCTTATTTTCCTTCTTGCTATTTTTTCATTACTCCTTTTCATTTGCACTTGAAAGATGATTTCTCAAGGTTGAGATAGTGCTCCCATAACATTTTAAATCACTCAAAATGAAGCACAGATGATGAAGATCGGTGATGGGCAGTTCTACTGTAGCTGTGATTTCTGAATTTTCAGCTGTGTTTTTGTTTGTCAAAATTCATCATGCATTCAAATTACATTACCCACCACTCACTACAACAGAATGTGGCTCTTCTCAATGTGTCTCACATCTTTTCTCCAACGTAATACTACAAAAGTGCCACGCTTTTGACGTTGAAATAGATGATGAAATCATAAAACTTCACTCAATAAACATCACATGTTGTTTACATTGAAATGGATGAAATCACAAATACCATATGCACATCACTTTTTTTCGTTTTTTCATTGTTCCTAATGTGTTCCCATGAGGTCATCCAAAATGTTCCCAAAAGTACCCGAGTTTTATCCCATATGGTTTGCCCAAAGTTCAACTCTCATGAAAAAGTTGGGCCATAGGGAGCCGAATTATTTGTTTCTATTTTGCAACTAGTTGTCCAAAGAGGTGTTACTATTGGGGAATGCCCCATGTTCCAAAAATATTGGTGACAGGCCAATCAATATGACTCCTTCAAAAAATAAAAATAAAATGTGAGTTCATCCTATTCATTAGATGAGGTGCCTCCCCAAGTTCAATTTTTTCTTTTTATTTCTGCAATGAGCCAATTTGATTGGCCCATCACTCAAAAAAAAAGAAACTATGGAGGCTCCTCAAAACAGAAGGTTATATTTTGAAACATAGAGTTCATTTCCTTTGGGGAACATATCAGGAACTTGGGAACTCTTTGCTTTGAACCACCCCCCAAACCAAATTTTTTTATAAAATGCTTGCATGGAAAGTCTACTGGGCACATAGTCCAAGTAGAAAGTGAAACAGTGGACAGTCCACTCTCCACACCAAACACAACTGGAAAGAAAAAAACCCCCCTCCCCCCACATACAAGAAAAAAAGGAGGCCCCTTCACTCCAGAACACAACTTCTCAAGGGTTGCATGGAAATTCTATTCCTAAAATTGGCTGCCACTATTTTGGCCTGGACTAGTAGGCCTTCCTAAGAACACCCTACCTATTCAGGTCTTCTCACTTTGATAGAATTTTGTTTAGTTTCATCTCCTCAGGTTCATTTGGAGGTGGGCCTCTATTATACATTAAGCACCAATTGATGCAAAGAAGCCATTACACAATAAAATTATCCTTCAAATGATCTTGTCTTCCCCCCCCCCCCCCCCCCCCCTTCCCCCCTTCTTTTTTTTTTTTTTTTTTTTTTTTTTTTTTTTTTCTTTTTTTTTTTTTTTTTTGTGGTTGGTTTGTTTGTTATTGAATGGTTTTTTGGGTTTTGGTGTTTGTGTTTGTGAATAGG
>Ga0116227_10000951_pt1 | contig 61464 bp, 43 predicted proteins | sample S1TSphgellanicum_FD_89693 | JGI IMG/M metagenome (GOLD analysis project Ga0116227, IMG submission 89693) | Host-associated microbial communities from peat moss isolated from Minnesota, USA - S1T2_Fb - Sphagnum magellanicum MG | ecosystem: Host-associated > Plants > Peat moss > Unclassified... | reverse complement strand
GTAAAAAATAAAAAAAAATATAACATAAAAACACACACAAAAAAAAAAAAAAAATTTTATGCATAAATATTTTAACACCCCCCCCCCCCCCCCCGCCCAAAAATGTTGAAACATACACGATCCCATGAAGTATTGGTAGCATAATCTTTGACAACACCTTTAACAATATCTCAAATTTGTATAAGCGCATATGTTCTGTGAAGGAAGAAGTCAAATGCGGAATCAATGTTGGTAACTTCCTCATTCCAAGTATATCATGTATATCTATTTTGATTCTACATGGGAATAGATAGGCATAGAAAAGCACCAACTCCTCCATAAGGCCCTTTGAAGAACCTATCACCTTTGTAGCTCTAGCCATGTATTGACCACACTCAAACCACACCTTCGTTACAAATGCGGATTTGAAAACAGTTGTGAACAAGTGCTTGAATGACTTTCGATCTCAAACATAGATGACCACTTTGAAAGTTGCATTTGCCTCCAACAAGCTAGTTATGAGGGTCTCCCAATCAAGGCCCTTCCACACAACAAGGGTCTCCTTCAATGCGTGTGTTGTGCAGACCACAACGATGGCATGTGGTGTTCAATCTTGTAAAAATGAAGCCAATTTGAACGTGTTGATAACCTCTTTCAATCCAACCATGCTCCCTACATAATCGAACTTGTAATGTGTGTCCAAAACAATTTCCTCCACTACAAGTGCTTTTGGAGTGGCATTTTCGACCCACTTTAATAGCACAAATTTTAAGCTAGATAGAAGAGCTTTGTCGAATGGGCTCAACCTCATTTTTTCGAGTAAAAATCCTTGAAAAACTCTGTGTCAAGAATCGAGAAAAACATTTTGTCCATCTAATGTTGCCCTTTTATAGCCTACCATTCTTCATTGTTGTATCGCCTTTGATTATTTGTTGTCAGCTTTTGAAATCCAAAATGAATCATGATTTCATTCTAGATTACAATCTTTCTTTTGAATGTCCTTGATACCTCATACATGGACTTCAATTCAGTTCCTCCACCACCCTTTGGTCTTTCACGAATAGTTATTATTCATGAAATAAACCTTCTTGCTAGCTTTTCCAATTGGCATTCCTTCATATTGGCAAGACAACCAAATGCCAATTTTCTAATTGGTTTTGGCAACTTTGCAGGAACATCATTAGAACCATCTAAAATGTTGCATCTTCCCCATTCCACTAAGATAATCTCCCAAAGGTGGAAAACCATGTATGAGAAAAGAAGGATGTTTATATATTCATTCATAGACTCAACGTTCAAAACAAGTTTCAATGTCTCCTTAAATTGTTGAAGACGATGAATTGAGAATTTTGAGAAACTAAGAAGGTAAATACATCATTGAAATTATGACAATGTTAATGGGGTTTCTCGTTTTACCTTATATTTTTTCAAATGCCAAAGAGACGAATCAAGATTACAAAGTGGTTTTTCGTAGGAGTCCCATATCCACCAGGCATGTACAAGGCTTTTGTGGTAGGATGGACCTGTGTTCATGGCACAATCTTTGTTGTTGAAAATTTTTGAGATTTTGCAAATATTCACAAAATTAGTGTCCCACATCACCACAATCTGGAATGTGTTGTACAATTCTCACACCTTTGATGATGTATTGTCATCCACAATTAGTTGCTGTAAAATGAAAAGTAAGAAACAACTAAGATCAATATGTTGTTTACGGTGAAGTCAATCCATTGCAAGGCAATATAACAACCACAATAATGTAACAAGGAGGGATCAAAATAAGAATACCTTTAAAGCCTTGATTATGTGTTGTTCGTCGACAATAAAAAACTTGTGATTCTGAATATCTTCCCATTTTTTTGGACATCTTGGCACTATGCAATCTAGTTGTGCTAGGTCTTCAAGAATTGCAAAAATTAGGGTTTTTGTGTCAAACTTGTTATACTATGTGATTCGTCTTTTAATCTCATCAACATGAATGTTCAACATTGGCTGATAAACAATATTTGGGGGTCACTATTTGAATCTCTCAACGGGAATAGTTTTATCGGGAATTGGATGGTGACCAAATGGGAAGCACACATAGTACTCCTCTTTGATTATTTTATCAACAAAACAACACACATTTGCATCGTATCCCTTATCCTCTTTTGCATGCATAAGTTTTTCCAATATTTTCTCCTTCTTTTGTACATCACTAGGTTCTTTTCTTGCCTTCTTCTTTGGACGCCTCATAGCTAAGTTCTCCCCACCTCCCAACGATGTAATGATCGTTTAGTAGTCTCCTCATGAAACTCCATCCTCTCAAGCATCCACAATTCGTGAAAATCCGTCCATTGTTCGATGACATCCTCTGCAATTTGCAACGCAAGGCAATCGATTTTGAATCCCTTGTCAAAAATGAGGTCGTTGTTCATTTTGATACATGGGCAAACAAGTCCAACTTGCTTCTTCGTCCTCAAGTCTTCTAGGAACACCACCACCATCCCCAATTCATGCACCCAAACCTTGATTGAGTGGATAGGCATTTTTTTGATAGAATCCTAATTCCCATTTTTTATAAAATGGAATTCTAGGCTACTATCTTGACTCTCCACATTACAGATTACCCAAGATGTCAAGGAAATTGTGAGCTGAAAAAGGTCAAACTTCTGCTTCACTATATAGTTCATCAGTTCCAACATACTTCTTGACGACCTTTCTCACTAATGGCGGGGTGTACCTATATGTCAAGATGAGTTTAGTCAAGCATTAGTCATGAACTAGTCTTTGCAATCCCAAACGCTTGGCGAATGTTAGGTATTCAAGAGTGGTTTCTACAATCGTGAACATTTGGTGACGATTAAGCATCTAGGACTGGTCTTTGCAATCTTTAATGCCTTGTGGTTAACATGCATTCACAACTAGTTTTTGCAATCCAAAACGCTTGGTGACTGCTAGGCATTCAAGATTGGTTTTTACAATTGTGAATGTTTAGTGTTCGCTAGGCATTTGCAACTTGTCTCCACAATCTTGAATGTTTGGCTAGTTTATGTAATTGTGAATGTTTGGCGATCGCTAGACATTCATGATTGGTTTCAAAAGTCTTAAACGCCTAACAACTGCTAGGCATTTAGGACTAGTTTTTGTAGTGTTGAACGCTTGTTGGTCACAAGGCGTTCACAACTGCTTTGTGCAATTGAATAGGACTAGGGTTTAAGGGTTATGGTTGGTCGAGGCTTACGGAATTGAAACTACCACGTGGTTAAATGTGGATCTACTCACAAAATCCACTTGATGTTAGGTTTCTTCTCAAAATCATAAAATGGATGCAACAGAGTAGATTTAAATTCAATTGCACAAGAACATCCATTATAGATTAGAACATTTAAATGAAATAAAATGGGAATGATTCAGATTTTGTTATACACTAATATCATATTTTGATGCAAATGTAGATGCAATACAAAAATTTTAAAAATTTAGAGCTTTCAGAATGTTATGGACATTACTAGTCATATTAATGTAGAGTCTAACAAATCAATGAGATAGAGTTGGAGATTGGTTTGCAAAGAGAATGTGAGATAGAATGACAACAAAATACATTGTTGAATGGAATAATGCAAAAAGGGATATGGCTGGAAGTTGATGTGATTTGTAATTGAAGATTGAGGCAATGCTCTTATAAACATAGATCAATGACAACTACAGAAATGTTACGGTTGATTTAAAGTTGAATCAGATGCCACTTTCAAGCTGAAGAAATGAGAGCCTATGGTTTTTAAAAAAGAATGTAAGGCAAGAGAGAAGGTATGAGAGAGATAATGTATGCATGAGAGAAGGTATGTGAAAGAAAAAATGCGAGAAAGAAGGAATGTGTGAGAGAGGAATGCAAATGCAAGAAAGAGGAGGAGAATGGAAGAGAGAAAAGAAAAATGAGAATGTAAGTGGTGGGGATGGGAAACCCCTTGTCTACTTCTAATGTTTTTATGTTCATAGGTCTTCTAGTTCTATCCAAAAGTTTTTTCATCCATACATGATGTCAATGTCTTTTTGACATCATTGTGAAATTATTTGTGTTTCCACCTTGACAAAACAAATAATTCATTTTGTCATAAAATGAATTCATTTTTGAATTTAGAAATGATATATTTTTCTATCACCTATTATAATATTGTGATTTAGAATGTAGCGTATGATAATTATGATAATTTTCAAGATGGCAATGTCATATTTTCAAAAAAATCATTTCATTATTTTATTTAATGATGAAATTGACATTAGGGAAATCTATGGAATATTTTGTGCCCTAAACCTTAAACCCTAATATTTAAGTCCTAAACCTAAAATTTAACACACTAACCTTAAAATTTAACACCCTAAACTTAACGTAAACCTAAACCCTAAAACTTAAACCTTAACTTAAACCTAAACCATAAAACTTAAATCCTAAACCCTAAACATTAAAACCTAAATCTTAAACCCTAAACCCTAAAACCTAAAACCTAAACCCTAAAACCTAAACCTTTTACCCTAAAACTTGAAAATTAAATTTAAAACCTAGCCATAAAACCTAAACTTAATTCCAAAATTGTAAACCATAAACCCTAAAATTTAACACCATAAACCTAAAATGTAACACCTTAACCTTAAAATTTAACACCCTAAACCTAAACCTAAAGCCGAAACCCTAAAATTTAACACCATAAACCTAAAATGTGACACCTTAACCTTAAAATTTAACACCCTAAACCTAAACCTAAACCTAAACCTAAAGCCCAAACCCTAAAATTTAACACCCTAAACCTTAAACCTTAATTGTTAAACCTAATTCCAAAATTGCAAACCATAAACCCTAAATCTTCAGAGACTAACCCCAAATCATACCATTTAAACCCTATAACATTTAAATTGTACCAAAATAATTCCAAAACTACAAACCTTAGACCCTGAACCTTGAGAGCCTAACCTTAAATCATACCAAACCCTAAAATGTCTAAATTGTACCAAATAATTCCAAAACTACAAACCATAAACCCTAACTTCAAGACCGTAGATCGTAAATCCTTAAACCCTAAACCCCAAACCTAAATTTGAAATTCTAAACCTACACCCTAAATTTTAAACCCTAAACTTTTAACACCTTAACACCCTAAACTTAAACACCCTAAATCATAACAACTTAAACCTAAACCCTAAATTCCAAACCTAATGTGTAAACCCTAAACTTTAAGACTTTAAATCTTAACACCTTAAACCTAAACACCCTAAACCATAACACCGTAAACTTAAATCGTAAACCCTCAACCAAATCCCTAAACTATAAACCTTAAAAACAAAACTTGAAACCCTAAACCTATTGAGTAAACCCTCAACCAAATCCTTGAACCCTAAACCTTAAAAACAAAACTTGAAACCCTAAACCTAATGCATAAACCCTAAAACATATAAATTATATGAAAATAATTCTAAAACCATAAACCATAAAACCCAAACCTTAAACCCTAAACTTTAAGATTTAAACCCCAAACCTGGGATTGGATGCTCACCATATTTTTGTTCTTTTTGTAAGCCTTTCTATTATCTCTCTTCTTTAGATATTTTATGTGTTGCTTGAAGGTTTTTTCTTGGGATTTGGTTCAATTTTTATCCATGTCCAATTGGACTGTGTTGATTCAGTTAATGGTGTCCATGACAATTGACATTTTTAAGTTGTGAGATGTCAGAAAATTTTGTGGAATGCAGATATTTTACGTCATTGATTATATTTGGATATAACTCAATGAACTAATTTTTTTTTTGCAAAATATGTAGAATGTCAATAAACATATAATAAATCAATGACCTCATTGTCATTATGGGCACAATCAATATGTATTATCCCAAAAATAAATAAATATATGATAGTAGTTACATAAGGTTCTGATTTAATTATCTATATGTTAAATTATTGATTTATTTGTGATGAAAAACATTGATCTAGTTATAGTAATTTACATTAAATATTATATAACATTAGACCCTAAACCTAATATAGACTTATCTTAACATTTTTTTGTTAATACATTACCCATGTTTCCCACTTATTTTTGTTCCAATAAAAACTTATTAAAGGCAAATTCTACTTTGGAATGTAATGGATAAACATGAAAGAAAAATAATTTGTAATTGTGACAAGTTTATTTAAAGGAAAAGGCCTAGGAAAGAAACCCTAAGCACCACCTTATTAAAACCTTAAGGCTCCTTTAACTTTCCCCTAAATAGTTTGACTTGGGCATTGACTTAAATTGATTATAATATTTTGATTTAGGTTGACATTATTTCAGTGTGACCTAGGGCAACATTAACATCCAAACAAATGTGTTGCATCCTGACAAACAATATAATGTTGTGACAACCCTAACACCACCCAAAGATGGGTACACATGCAAAAATATGTTGATCTCTAATAACAAATCCAAATTAAACAAAAGAAGAAAATAATATAAAAGGCCAAGAAATTAAGGTTAGATTTCATCATAATTTGTAAACAAATTAGCCAAAAAAACTAAGACCTTTATATAAGTGTTTAAAGTAATTGCAAAAAGTTACATATGAAGTTATATTTGATGGCATTGAATTTGAGCCACAACTCCATTAAACATGGTTTAAAATTTGAATAAACCAGAATTAACAATATGGAAACTTGTGAAAACCAATGTTGCATTTTACACAACACATAATAGAAAAAATAATCACCATAATCTTCTAGATTGTACTAGAACAAAAGTGGAAAATGTAACACCCATACATCTTAGTGAATTCGTGAATTTCTCATGAAACAACCATTTGCACATAATGAGAAATAATGTTTCAAAACCTATAACTTGTAGGGAATTCAAACCCCAACCTTAGAAAAAGGTGCTACCCATTGTAATTCAAGCCTTACCTACATCCCAAACCTAACTAGAAACAAAATCAATGCAAGTTGAAAAAAAATGAATGTAGGAGTTATTTGAATTCATGAACATGTAATTAAAAGTCACCATCATGGACCAAGTGAGACTTTGATGTGAAATAACATATGTATGCCAATCACCATCTAAAAAAAAACCCATTAAAGATGAATGATTTCTTTCATTGTTGTGATTTGCCATATGAGGTTCAATAGAAACCGCACACTACTATAATTTTAGGTTTTTCAAACAAGGTTTTATGGTTTTAAAAACCCCCCAAAATGACATGTGTAAAAAAAACCATTTGGTTTTTTAAGACAAGTTGATTTTAATAAGCTTAATATGACTGGTATAGTTTTTTTGACTCTTCTTGATTAGTGGTCAAATGATACACAACATATGGTCATCTTAGTGCCCCGCATGTCATCATTTGATTTATGCTTTGGTAATCAACTAGACAATCAAATGCTAACATGTATTAATTTCAAATTGGTTACTAAGTTGTCCTCCAATTTAGTTTGCTTTCATAATGTTTAGTTTATTTAATTGACTAATTTGACGAAATTAGGTCGGAATGGTGGGTGGACCACTTTTGGTGTCAGAATGGTATTTTTTTTGGTATTGAGTGATTATAATTACTACATGCTATTGTATGTGTTAAGAATTCTCAATAAATATTCATAAATTATAAACTTGAATATATACATATGTAATTCATTGTAAGTGCCATGTGGTAATTGATCTTTATTTTATACAATAAGTTTGAAAGGCTATTGTATAAACCCTAAACCTAAACCCTAAGCCCAAAGCCCAAACCATAAACCCTAAACCCTCAAGCCCAAAATCTAAAGCCAAAACTTTAAACCTTACATCCAAAACCTTAAAGCCTAAACCACACATTGTAAATCCCAAACACTAAAGCTTAGACCACACAATGTAAATCCCAAACCCTAAAGCTTAAACCACACAATGTAAATCCCAAACCCTAGAGCTTAAACCACACATCCAAAATCCCAAACCCTAAAGCTTAAACCCCACATTGTAAATCCCAAACCCTAACGCCTGAAACCCAATCCCTAAACCCTAAAACTTAAACCCCAAACCATAAACCCTAAAGCCTAGTCCCTAAACCCCAAAACCTTAAACCCTAAAACCATAAACTATAAACCCTAAAACCCAAAATTTAAACCCTAAACCCCAAAATTTAAACCATAAACTATAAACCGTAAACCCTTGTACATTGTGTCCACTTTTGGTGTCATAATCGTAATTTTTTTCGTATTGGGTGATTACAATTGTCACATGTTATTATATGTGTTAAAAATTCTCAATAAATATTCATAAATGGTATACTTGAATACATACATATGCAATTCATTGTAAGTGCCATGTGGCAATTGATCTTTATTCTATATAATAAGTTTGAAAGGTTATTCTATAAACCCTAAAGCCCAAACCTTAAAGCCCAAAATTTAAACTCTAATGCCCAAACCATAAACCCTACACCCTAAATGTAAACCCTAAAATCCAAACCATAAACCCTAAACCCTAAATGTAAACCTTAATGCCCAGACCATAAACCCTACACCTTAAATGTAAACCCTAAAATCCAAACCATAAACCCTAAACCCTAAATGTAAACCCTAATGCAAAAGCCGTAAACCTTATTCAATAGTCATTTATGAATTTAAAGGTATGTTGTTTAAACAAATTTGGTATAATTTTATAAGATCATTATTCATAATTAATATTATATAACCATAATGTCAATTATTTTATAGGTAATAATTATCCACTAATAAGTCTAATATTGGTTATTTGAGGCAATTAATATACCTACAAGTGCCTACCCTTTTTTTTCTTAAGAAATTACTCAGAAAAATGATATTCAACATTCAAAAGTTGAACATCAAGTAATTTTGCAAGTTTGCATGGTCGAAAACAAATAACCCAATATTTTTTCTTGTTGGATGTCATTGAACCCACATATTTGCTAGTTATATGCTACAAATTTTAAATTATCAAACAAAATTTAAAAAATCAAATATATTGAATTTGCAATATTAACTATTGTTTTCAACTAATAAGATTCTGGGTTTCTTCATACATAATGTAGATTTTTGTCTCGAAGGTACACATCCATCATTACACTCGTAGTGGAGGCCCCACTCTTGGCACTAAAAGTTACAAAACATGTGGGAGTTTTAATTACAAAGCATTCTTCAATGTCTTTTTGCAATGATGATATTTTTCAAGCGAGAGGAGTGGGATTGTGTTGAGTTTGTGAGTTTTCCTTCAGGTTGGATGAACCTCATGCAAAAGTTTTCAAACGAGGAGGGCAATGGGCGTTTGCAATTCCACCACAAACACCCAAGTCAACAACAACAAGGAGCAACTAATGGTCTACACTTTTTGGCTTGCACCACACCATTGAAGAACTAAATAAGTCTAAAGACATGCTACTTGACATTTCTAAACTCCCACTTTTAGCAATCGAGTAATCATTGTTCAGGTTTTACTCTTCATATCATTTTTTTCTCATCATGTAGAGTTGATTTTTCATTCCTTTTATCTTCCTTCCATGCTTACATTGTTCCTAGTTTCTCTTTCTAATGTAAATGAAGCCATGCTTCCATCACATTAATAACCTTTTCATTTCTCTCTCACATTGAAGACCCTTTTCAACTTGCAAGTCACATAAAACCTAACAACAAACAATAGAGAGAGGCAATGCAGATTCCTAATCTCCATGTCTTCATTTGAGGATTAAATAACAATCTGCCACATGACTACACCTAAACTATATGTTATTTTCCAAACTTATCATTCCAGTTCTTCGAGAGTCACATGATTCTAAACCTTCCACATACAACTTTCATGATTTATAGCTTATTATGTATCCCCAATAACACACTTTCGGAATTAGGGTTTTTTTGTAAATACAATATGCTAGACAATTCGTTAATTTTCTATTAAGGAAAAACATCGCTAGAATTTAAGATGTGAAAGGCCTTCAAGTTCAATTCCTTGGGACATACATATGATTCCTTCACATTATATCGAATGTAGTTTTGTTATAATAATTTCGTTATGTGAACTTAGGTTTTCACCAAATAGCAGTGGAACCAAATTGTAATTGTAATTTCAAGCCAAATTGCAATTCTGATTACAATTATGAACCAAATTGCATTGAATAGATCTTCCAATTGTGCAACCAAATTGAAATCCACACAAGGTATGAAAAACCTGAAGCATTTGGACCAATAGGTAGCTCTCTATAGAAATTAAACAATCATAAAACAAGCAACATACATTTTCATTTGTGTAGTTTAGATTCTAATGCTAATTTGCTAGGTCAAAATCACAAATATTTTATTGTGTTATGTTGAGGTTGTGCTTGAAGATAGTAAAGTTTCCCTTCTGTCATTTAGCACCTTAGAACTCATTTTCAAAACCTACTTGATTCCTTTCCCTACATGTTTTGCACTCATTTCATCTAACTAAAACATCTTAGTATGTTTAATGGCCTTTCTAACATCAATTATGTTGCTAAGCAATTAAGAATATCTAGTAAGTATTAAGCAAGCACAATTTATTTCTATCGAGGGACACAATCTATTTGCTAATGGAAAAAGCAATGGAGTGTATATTATGGTCTAAAATTAAGAAAAATGTAGAAAGCCTAAATAAATGAAAACAAAAATACTACTAGAAACCCATTGTTTCTAGCCATTGATTAATTTGGCAGGAGAAACATTATGCCATTCATTTTGTCAGAAAAACCTCCCAACATCTATTTCGGAAGGAGACGATGAAAGAAATGCCCAGTGGTTGCTAGGTGATTCTTCACAGGAATGTTTTCTAGAAAGATGTTTAACGAACAAACATTTTAATCAAGGGATGCTTATTGGAGAGTTTATTAGCAGTTGCCAGGTGTTTCAATCCAATGCTCTTCGATGTAGAAATGCTTGGCAGTTGCCAAGAGTTGTAGTCTTTAGTTAGTTGTTCGAAGAACGCAAGATAGTTTGTGTTGTATTTTTTTCTTATGAAGTGGGTGTGTTATAGAGTAGATATATGGTTAGAATTCTGATCTTGATTTAATGTTGCATTTTATTTTTTCTTGGTTTAACAAAATATGGATGTGGGATTCATATTTGGTAGCTCTGTTAGTATTTGGGACATGGATGAAAATGAAAAGGTGAAGATTGGTATCAAAATGTGTAGAGATCTGTCAATTATTCCTATATATGGGCCTTGTGGAATGGAAAATTGCATAGTGGTTTTAATTAAATTTGTGAATGAAGAATGTGAGCAATGGAAGTTATTTTGTCTAGTTCCAAGTGCGAGATATTGTGGATCAACAGTAGGAATTGAGGTTTTTTGGTCTTGCAAGTGTTAATCAATGAATGATGAAGTGGTTGACACAATGATAAACTGATGTCACGTGATAATGGATGGGGTGAATAATCTTTTGAAGAAACAAGTTTCATGTAGGGACGATGCATTGGTAAAAAGTTTTCGGGTTATGAACATTGGTGATGTGTAGAATGTGGGTAATATAGTTGAGGACTTGTGTAATGAATAATTACATGGTGAGATGATTTATATCTTTAAAGATGGGGTGGAAGGGTCCGTTGGGGAGTTTGGGTTTGATTCCATGAGTGAGGAAGGAAGTGAAAAGAATATTGTGGAAGGTGATGAGGAGGTTGGTGGCGAGGAAAATTTTGAACGAAATAAGGAGGATTATAACAAAGGGAATGCACGTGGAAATGATGACACATTGCATGGCCATGGTGTGAGAAGCATAAATTCAAATATAGTGGGAAGACATTGATCTGAATGGTGAGGTGCTGAATGTGATCTTTTAGACTATAGTGGGGTTTTGATTCCAAAAGGTCGTGTGGTTGCATGTGACCCATAGGAAGTAGTTCTTGATGATCGGCTTGGGGAAAACCATGTTGGGCTTTGCATATTGTATTGTCCTACCACTGTGTCAATAGTGATGACCATTTGTCAATGGCCACTAGCTCAAATAATTCTTGATGGGTACCCCCTCATAGAACATCTCATAGCATTTGATGATACCCACATACCAAATGTTGATGATATGGGGGAAATTGGTGTAAAGAAAACAAAATATTCCTTTCATAAGAGGAAGCAAAGTGTAGTTGGCTTTAAGGGTTCCATATCTAGAATTGAGAAAGTGTTGTTAGACGAGTTTGTGCGTAATGTGGGTGTGGCAAAATGTTGCACCATGAATTGTTGTCAACATTTTCCTTGTGAAAAGATGTTGTTGAGATAAGAGTTTTAGAGTTTGTCTTTTGAAAATCGCAGAGCATATGGTTTAGATATTCTAAGAAGGTTGCATATGAAGGGAATGAGAAGTTGACAAAAATTTATCACTATTTTGCATATATTGACTTGTTTGCAAATATTATGTCGCATCAAATGAAAGGGATTGGAAATGGTAGACAAGATGTGCGATGTTTTTTGCTTGAAAAATAGAAGAGTTTACGAGAATGCAATGATCAAGTGAATTGTATGGAACGACCAACACTTTTTTTTCAAGAAATTGAAATGGATATTTGAATGTATATTTGCTGACATACATCTGTTGTGGAAAGGCTAATATTTTTTTGGTTTTTGTATTTTTTGGTTGGCATATAAACAAGGAATTAAACATTGGAGGTATTTTTCAATCTACTATGAATAGGTTGAAGAAAAGACACCATCTGAATGTAAAAAGTGCAAAAGTGGGGGTTTGTGTTTGCAAAATGCACTGTTTGTGAATCCCTGAAGGACTTGATATCCAAATTGGGAAAGAATAGTAATGAGGTTTTAGAGTATGAAACAAAGCTAAAAAACATATCCTACACCAAAAATCATGTAAAATTTTATACCGTACTTGGAAGACAAAATCAATGCGATCAAAGGATGAATTCTTATGTATTATTCATGACAAGATGGACCATGCAAAAATTGCGCTTCCAAGGTTGCAAGTGTGCAACAAAATGATATCTGGGCTTGGACAATTGCTTATTACCCTTACACGTATGATAACGCATGGTCATGGGGATGAGATATATGCATAATATTCTATTGAGTTGTGGCCAAACGATCCCAATTTCACAATTGGGTCCTTGTTATAACTCTTGCGGACTTTGGAGGCGGCCTTAGTTTTGAAATCAAAATTATTGTTTAAACACCCCCCGCAAAACTCATTCTTTGCACGTATGTTGCAAGGGAAATCGCGTTGCACACCCTAGATCAAATTATTGGTTTGAAGCCTTTGCCAAGAAATTTGTTGCTTCAAATGGATAATTGTGTTAAAAACAATAAGAATTGACATTTGTTAGTGTTTTTATCATTGTTGACGGCGAGGGATGTGTTTGAAGAGGTCAAATTGGGATTTCTTGTAGTTGGCCATACACATGAAGATATAAATGGATGCTTTAGCTATTTGTCAAAAAAGTTAGAAGGAAGAAAACAATTATGTTTTAGTAGATTTGATGAGAGGTTTCATGATCTCATAGGAGAGACTATTCATTCATCAATTGATTCAGGAGATTCCAGATTTTAAATCTTTTGGGTCCTAGGTTGTTTGAAAGATGGCCTTGAAACATTGGTAGGGCATATTGATATGCATATGTTTAGATTTTTTGTTGATCTATAAGGTTGGCCAATGATGCAATATGAAATTTCCCTCACAAATCTTGTTTGGAGTTCGATAGATGGGCTTCCATTTAGATTATGGAAGGTTAATGTACACGGTTCACCAAAGTTGCCTATTAAAGTTCCAAGCCTTGTTCTATACCACCCAATTTAAGACAGTGATGTATCTAGGTCAGTGGAAACAGAAAATTTTATAAATTTTGGACTATCCAAATATGTGGATTTTTGGAACGTGGGCATTGTGTAAAGTTCCACATATGAAATGAAGATGAAGCCGTATGTGGAATACTGGGAATATACTTTGTTGCATTTCTCAAGACTGTTAACCCCTCAAAATATAACTCTTTTGTAGGGCTTTTGGCCTTTAAACAATTGGAGGTCTAACTATGTTAAGGCTTCATTGTCAACCATGATGAACATTGTTGATCTAGAAGATTCAAGTTCCTTACGTGGGTCAAAGAATATGAGACCTTTAATTCCTTACACGCCATTTAAAGATCTTAATGTTAGAGATTTTGTGCTTGTTAGACCGCATGATCATGATCTTGTTCTTCATTAGATGGGAAGAGTGAAGGGAGATGTTTCAAGGATGAAGACAATGAATATTTTCAAATGGTGAAAGTTCAATGGTGGGTTCCTATGAAAAAATGATCAAATTTGGATGAATGACGTTTTGTATGAAGATTCTTGGAATGGGAAGTGGAAATGTAATTTAACAGATCTAAAACAATGGCTTGACATTTCAGCTATTCTTTTCTCTTTTCCTACTCAAAAAAATACAACAAACAAAAGTCAAATTAGTAGTCCTGGTACTTATGCTACTCGAGCTAAAGTTAATTTCGATGTTGTTAATGTTTCAACCATTTTGTGAAGGACGTTGCTGACATTGATTAAATTATATTTGCAATTTTTCCATGTCTTTTGTATGATTATATTGATTGGATTGTTGTTTTAAATCTTTTTTGCAAATTTTCTATTTTATGGTTTAATAAAAATATTTTTTTGTCGAAAATTATCCATGTACGTGATTCTTGAAAAATAATAATTATATATATATATATATATATATATATATATATATTTCTGCCTAATTCCTAACCTTTGGTGGCCATTAGGCGTCAACTTTCTGACATGGTATGTAAAGACCCAAAAATAATGGAATTGTTATAACATGAATAATAAAATTGCATGCATAGACATTGTTGTTATTGGTATGTTGTGCCTTTTTTGTATTTTAGAAAATTGAATTTTTATTTCTGTTTATTGGGAGCATTTATTTGTGACTTTCTTATTTGATAATCTATTATGTATTATCACTTGCTAGGCACCAGGATAAATATTATTTTAATTATATATGGAATTTGAAACATAATAAATTTGCTATTGTATGATTAACATGGATGGATCAAGTTGCCATTATTAGAAATTTAACATGTTGTCAATATATTAGATTCAAAACATTGAATTCTATTTTCTCACTTTAAATGGGAGTTGTGTTATTTGGTTTTTATAGCTTACAATTTTTTTATGTTTCACCTAGTAGCCACCAGGTGTTCAATTATAATTAGTAAAATTTGTGTGATAGTATGATGTTGTAGTTTTGCCAATTTGACCTCTTTCCTGTTTCAAATTCAAAGGTTTGAATCTCTTGATGTCAGATGGAAGCACTAACATTTGGCTTTCAATCACTTATGAAAATTCATAATCTTGTCTTAGATTTGATATGAATGTTTTTAACATAATGTGTACATGGATATTTTTGGAATTGTTTTTTATTTGAAAATAATGTAATTGAAAAAATTTATAATATGACATTCACGTCAAAAATGATCATTAATTTAATGTTAAGTTTGGTGGTCACTAGGTGGAGTTCATTCCATCCACCAAGTTGTATAAAATTCTAAATTAAAAATTTAGTATTATAATTTTCACTTGGTGGGCACTAGGTAAAATACTATTTTCATTGTAATATATTAATTTTGAAACTAGCATAATACTATTTGTTACAATATGAGCAAGGTGAATGGGTTCATTGACATCGTTGATGTTGTTAGATTGGCTTTGTGTCCCTCGATGTATTAAAAACAATGATTGTAAATGTTGCATAACAAAATTGGTATGAATTTTTTTGAGACAAAATGTCTTCGTGGATGTTATCTTTGTGAATGATTGTTGTTTTTATTTTAATATAAGGTTGCATTTTTTTTTAATCTGGTGGTCATCCGATGAAGTTCATACCATCCAAAAAGTCGGGAAAAGTCCTAAATTAACAATTTAATCCTAAATGAATTAAATATGTGTTTCAGAAGAAAGGTAGATAAAAGGGAAAAAAAAAAGAAATGAAATGAGTAGAAATAAAAGAATAAGCAAAAGAAAAAGAAAAGCAAAGATAAAGAAAAAAGAAAGAAAAAGAAATGAAATGAAAGAAAGGGTTAAAGAAATAGAATGGAAGTGTGACTTGAGAAATTTGGAAGGGCCGGTGGCAGGCCTTGTACAAAGGCGGTGAGGCGGGTCTCAGTTGATATCCGGAGTTGGTGATATCCGGAAGGTATCCGGGTATAAGGTTTCACCTCCGCACCTTTGTACCCTTGGGCGAGGTGGAGAAAAGAACCGGCGGAGATTAGGGGTCGGCTTGCAATATCCGACAACAGCATCGTCAACCCCCTTGCTGCTTGCGATCCCGTACAGCAGCAGCAGAAGCAGCTCCATTGCTGGCGTAAGAGCAAAATCTGCAGTCTAATTGCTAAGCTGCGACTGAAAATTTCCGAACACTCTTGACACATTCTTGAGATAGATAATCTTGTTGTTGTCGTTGCTGTGTGGATTCTTTGTGAGAGACCGTTTGGAGCAAATGTAGCACTCTTTTCTCTTTTTTTTCCCCTCTTTTTTTCTTTAATACAACTTTGGGTGGTGGAGCCTCCAGCTAGCTGTGAAGGTGGGCCGCTTTTCAGTACTTACTCATGTGCACAACACTGGAGTCTTTTCAGCTTTACAACAGCTGTTGCTGCTGCTTGAGTTCAACTCCATTGCTTTTGCTTTTCAGTTGATACCAACAGCCCTCATCGTCACCAAAAACATTTCTGCTTCTTCGGTTCCCATAATCATCATAGTCATCATCAATTATCATGAGAGTGTTTTTTTGCTTCGTAAGTTTCCACCATCAGCATCATTGTTCTCATATCATAGTCATCATCAATTATCATGAGAGTGTTTTTTTGCTTCGTAAGTTTCCACCATCAGCATCATTGTTCTCATCAGAGTTTTTTGATTTAGTAGTTTCCATCATTCATCATCAATTTGTTGTGGAAATTCATTAAGTGGGTTTTCTGGATAATTGCTTAAAGTTTTGTTGCAAAATTCATGCAATATTGGAATAATACCTCAGGCAGAGATCAACAAATTAGTGATTTTGTGGGTTGAGAAGATCTGCAGTCAAAACCTGCTGAGAGCAAAACTTAGTAGATCTGCATCAGAGATCAGTGTGTTGTGGCTGGGAATCATGATCAGGAGTTGTTGTTTGTTGGCTGCAAGCTGCTGATGCACCCATTTGATCATGGGTACCAGATGTTAGAGCTAATTATGAGGGCTTTTGTTTTTCGGTTTCGTTTGTCCTTCTGCAGAAGCTCAAGTTCTCAAAGAAGATTAAGAACAAGTGTAATTATCCCAGTACCGCAATGAAGTTTAGGAAATGAACTAGCTGCTTCTGTATTCAATTGCAGAAAGAAAGCTGGATCTTGGCCTGCAGCTTGAGTTTTTGACATGTTGTTGAAGCTTATGTATACAGCTACTGCACGAAATGAAATGGAATGAATGCTTGAGATTTTGGAACTGGGTTTTGTTAGAGGTGCAGGTGAATCAGAGTTGACAAGAAGTTTAGCACTGCAGCAGCAGCTAGTGTCCTCCAACAGTTTGGTGGGATTTCTATTTTTGTTTTTCTTTTTTGGGTCACCACAAAGATGTACATCATACAAGACAAAGGAGGGGCCATAGCATTGATGATAGCAGCTCTGTGCTTTCTGGGCACATGGCCAGCACTTCTCAACTTGGTGGAGAGACGGGGTCGCAACCTTATGCACACCTACTTGGACTACTCCATCACAAATCTCCTGGTTGCCATAATCTTCGCATTCACACTGGGACAAATCGGAAGCAGCACTCCTGAGTCACCCAATTTTGTGACCCAGCTACACCAGGTAGTACCTCCTCCTATAAGCACAAAACAAACACAAGAACCAACATTGTCTCTTACACATGCAAAACCTCCTGCTTCAAGTTCTTTGAATTTCACAACAGATCATCAGTTCTGGAGTCCAAGAATCTGACCAATGTTCTCCAACAATCATGAGCTGTTTCTTCAGCTAGGATCTGATTCTCTCCAAGTTCTTCCCCCAAGCCCATGAGGTGAGACTGTTTTCCAAATCAAAGTTTTGTCGCCATAGGAAACTGTAGCTGACCTATTCTTCTGCTTCTGTTGCTGCTGCTGCTGCAGGACAATTGGCCATCAGTGGGATTTGCATTAGCAGGAGGACTGGTACTAGGGGTGGGCAACTTACTGACGCAGTATGCATGGCCATTTGTTGGTCTCTCCATTGTTGAAGTCATTTCCTCAAGCATTACAGTAGTTGCTGGTTGGTACTTGATCATACCCCATAAGATCCTCAACATATATGTCAACATGGATGTTGGGATCAATCAGCATGGCATAAGACCTGCAATAGAAGCGGTGTTTTTGTGAAATTGAATCTCAGAACATTTCCTCCTCAGCAGCAGATACGATAATTATACATGTATCTCTTGGGATAAATGATGAGGTGCTGATGAAGAAGAAGCTGGTGGATTGGTATGTGTGTGCATGCAGGAACAACTATGAACTACTTCTTGGATGATCGAATCAACCGTGCACAGATTCTGTTTCCTGGAGTAGGATGTTTTTTGATTGCTGTGTTTCTAGGAGCTGCATTGCATACCTCTTATTCTCGAGACAACTTATCCAAGCTGCAAGCACACAGCCGGTATTATAATAAGGACCTCCAGCATTCCTCCATAATTTGGGCTTTATGAGGATAGGATTCCAGAGATCTGTACACATCCCTGCTGCACATACAGCCAAGCAAAAAGAAAGATTGCTTAGTCTTTCCATGTTCTTCACTGGTGCTCTCTCACAGCTCAAATTCCAGGCTAGATTTCTATGGCATTTCTGTCAGCTGATGTTTTTGTAATGAGTGGATGAAATACAGGACTGATGCCAAGATCAACACAGAAAAGAGCTTTGATCTTGAAATCATGGAAGCACCTTCAAGTACAATTTCCTACTCCCAGAACTGATAAAAAAGTTTCTTCAACCCATCTTCTCATTCAGCATGAGCATCTGATTTCTCTCAAGAGAAAACTAAACTAAATTCTCTCTAAACGAAGGTGGAAAACTTGTACAGAGAGTGTTGCCCAAGAGGAGAATGGCATTGACAAGAATGCCAAGGTCCAAACCCTGCAAGCAAATGGTCTTGGAGTGAAAGCTGGAACTGGTCAATACCTACAGCAACTGGAAGATCAGCGTGCAATGAAGGTGGTGATGATAATATTGTGTTTAGTCTCCAGTCCTTTTGATTTATTTTTTGTTGATGAAAAAGCAAACCCTAAACCAGGGTTTTCAAGCTGGGTTTTTCAAATAGTTTGTTTTGTTAACAGATATCAGGAGCGAAAACAACATTTGGATTAGTGATTGTGGTCATTGCAGGATTCTGCTTTGCACTTTTCTCACCTGCCTTTAACCTGGCCACCAATGATCAGTGGCACCAACTGAAGCCTGGGGTGCCACACCTGGTAGTGTATACTGCATTCTTCTACTTCTCAGTAATGGCATTTATTTTCGGTGTAACTGCGAATTTGGTGCTATTGTACCACCCACTCCTTGGTTTACCCAAATCTTCACTGAAGATGTATCTCAACGATTGGGAAGGTCGTCAATGGGCACTCCTCGCAGGTTTACTCTGTGGCTTGGGCAATGGTTTCCAGTTCATGGGTGGTCAAGCTGCAGGCTATGCTGCTGCAGATGCCGTCCAGGTTGGTGTTTTGGCACCCCCTCCCCCCCTGTACTTGCTTTTCTGATCTTGTTGCACATCTGCAAATTTGAAAGAAGAATTCCAAAATGGAGCTACAAATAGCCAAAATCTAGTTTGGGATTTGGTTGCAGCCAGTGAGCACAATTGACAATGAACAACACAATAAGTAACAATCAGATTTCTGAGAATTAGCCCTGGTTGGACGGCAGGCATTGCCCCTAGTGAGCACCTTCTGGGGAGTGGTGATATTCAAGGAATACTACAGATCATCACGCAAGACGTACATCCTCCTTGTTGCAATGCTCTTCATGTTCTGTCTTGCGGTAGGCCTACTTGCGGGCTCATCTGGGACCAGAAAGACCTCTTGATGGTGGAGCTGCTTCAGGTGTAGCATAAGTCTTCCCACTCCAAATCAGAAGTGGGAGTATCAAGCCATGTTTGAAACTGTGAACATGCTAAAAATTGTCTCATGAACCCCAAAAAAAGCATTCTTACTCATGGATGATCGCCCTTGCCCATAATTTTTCAGGCCTGAATTGTTACCACCTGCAACAAAAGAACTGCAGCAGGAAGCCATCTGTTAAAAATTTCACATTGCCTGTTAATGGAGGCCTAGAACCAAGAACTGGGGGATGACTGTAAGGAGCCCACTAATATATTGGGTCCATGCTTTGATTGGCAATGAGCACATTACAAATGCTCCTGCTTTCCAATTGATTCTTGTACAACATTAGAATCTGTATCAAATTCACAATACCCATTACAGTTACAGTTATATCAGATTGCTGTCTAATTTGCACACATAGCAACTGAGAAGTTTCTTGGCCATATATTTAGCAATCTGGTATGAGAAATGTCCCAGCCCTAATGCACTTCACCTGTACTTAGAACAAGAGTTGTTGATCCTCCCATGACTTTTCACACCAGATGGCTTGTTTGGTTGGTTCATTGGACTTGGAAAAGGCCATATTTTAGTCACCTACTGGGTGCTGTCTAAAAGACTTGCCAAAACAGATAGGGATTGAGAGGTGGAAGCAGAGGAGAGAGACAGTGAGTAATTATTGCATTGTTTTTACATTGCTTTGATTTGGCACATTTGGTGAAGTCCAAGTCCATTTTTGTTTCTCTGCATCCTCCAAAATGGGTTTTCAGGCAACCCAAAATCTAGTGTGTCACAGAATGGGGTGGGTATCATCTATTCACAAATTTAAGCTTGAAGTTCAACAATTAGGTCACACAACAGGTTGAAGTGTTAGAAAGCTGTTCCATACAAGATAAAAAGCGAGCATAATCAACCAATCCACAAATTCTTGACTTTCAATATCATCCAAGGTAAGAAGGTCAAATTAGACTTGAGAAGTTGAAGGACTGTGCAATAAAAGGGTAGCAGATTCATCAGCATCAGATCATACAAGACTCAACAACTTCATGACTTCAAGTACTCGAGTAGCTTTTGAGGGTCTGAACCATGCTGAGAGAGAACATTAGCTTTCAGCAGTTCTTGCCAACCCAAAGGTGATTGACCACTGGCAGCAGTATAGCAGTTGTCATATAAACTAAGCCACTTAGATACTTCTGTGAGAGATGTACAACTGACTACTTTTCCAAACCTTAGCTTGATGAAGTTCTTTCCAGAACTTCCAAGCCACAGAAAAAGAGAAGGAAGACTGAGGGCCATACTTTGTTTTAAACATATTGGCAGCAATGCAATCACCATGAAGATTTAAAACTTCAGATACTGGCAAACTTGACTTCACATTTGAGGTGCCTTCAAGAGAATGGATCTCATAAGAAACTGAACCAATAGAATGCTTCCAAGTACTACCTCCAGCAAAAGACCAATTGCATTGTGCCTCCCAACAACACCTAGGTTAGCTGAAATTGCATGACCATGGTGAGGATTAGACTCCACTTTGGAATCAGAACAAACACAATCACTACTCAACATTGTAGGGAAGTCCTGAATCTCTCCAGGAATCAGTGCATATCCTATCCACAACACAATAAGTGGTGATTGTGTAATTCATATCTATGAAATTGCAGAGAAATCTCCAGAACAATTGTGTAGTTCATTTGCATGTATGAAGCATGGGCCTTGTTGTCCCCTCCTCCTAAGCCTCTCCAGATTGTTGATGAAGGCAGGTGATGACCCCAAGCACCAGAGGAAGTCTGCCATAACACCAAGCACCAGAGGGAGACTACCATGCCCACTATGGTGCCTCTCCCTTAAAATCACTTACTACATTCATCTTCCTGCGACTATTATCTCTCCTCAGCTACCTAACTTGTGAAACTCTAAACCCTTATTCTCCTTGTCCATAGATTCCATCAAACCATCTGGGGATCTGAATTCCATTGTACTTGTTTGCCAGCAACCAAGCTGTGTCAGCTCCTCCATCAGTGTTCCATTGAAAGGGTTTAAGGTTTAGAGTTTAGGGTTTTCAGGATTTAGGGTCTCCATATCAATAACTGCAAAAAGAATTCTCGTCAATGGTCGGGGCGAGGTACAATTTCATTTCTAGGTATCTGGAAAACACCTACCGTGACAGCTATGATAAAAAAATGAGCCAGAAAAAAGACGGATGAGGAGTTTGGGGTTTGGCAAAACTCAAACTGACCTTCTGCCGATAGTTTCTATTCTGCGATGGTTCTGGGTATGCGAATGGGGGGCCGTTGTTGCGGCTGAGCAAGGGACTCAAGATTGATCCAGGGATAAAAGATCCATTTGCTCATGGATTGAGCACTCGACAGAGCACGAGGTGCGGCAACGAGAGGGAATGAGAACAAGACCCAAACTCCGTTGCTCCACGGGTGGGGGCTCATTCAACGCGGCTCCAGACGGACCAGGAACGTACCTTAACTCCAATGTATCATACAAGATAATGTTCCCCTGCTTGTCCAGGCAATGGAACCTACCCACAAACACACGCCCGTCTTCAACTCCCACTCGCAGCCTCCGGTACAACAGCTTCCTCGCCTTCTTCACCAACGGCTTCGGATGCTCCTCCAAAGCTTTTACTACATCTTCTTCTTCTTCTTTCTCTCGTTCCTCTTGCGGGAGCGTTTCCTCCTCCTGTTGTTGTTGTTGTTGTCGGGTGATCAAGGAATCCTGTTCATGGGTACTAAGTAGATCGTGTTTTTGGGTATCGAGAGAATCGTGGCACTGCTCGCCAGTATTGATTTCTTCGGAAATGCGCTGCATCGTCCCTCCTTCCTCCGCCATCTCACTCCTGGATGTACCGCGACGGGAAGCAAGAAGAAACACCCCCCAAAGCGAGGAACACTACACGTCCTTCCTTCCCCACCCTATCCCAAACCCTAATTTCAGGTCTTGAATCATGTCCTTTCCCAGAACTCCAAGTCTCAATTCAGACTTGAAACTGCTAAGACTCTTCGATCCTTTCCCCCTGCACCAAACCCTAATTTCAGGTCTTGATTCATGTTCATTCGCAGACCTCCAAGTCTGAATTGAGATCTTGAAACTGCTAAGGACCAACTCACCCCTCCCCCCAAATCTCAATTCAGATCTTGAGACGGGCCGTAAGGACTGACCTCCAAATCTTCTTCTTGGAAGTCTTGATCCATGTCCTGTTCCACAACCATAAGTATCAATTCAGGTCCTGGAACGAAGTTAAGGATGTCAGTCTTAAAAAAAAGATTTTCTAGAAAAAAAAAAGGTATATAGATCAGGCAGGTAGGCCAGTGAGCGAACACTTAAGAACTTGAAGGAAGTCAAATCCTGACACATTGCTCCTGTGCTTATGAAGTACAAAGAACATTTGTAATCCTTCACCTAGGGCTTCCAAGGTCGCAAGAATTGCTCAATTCGGTAAAAGAATGGATGCTCCTGTGCTTGTGAAGTACAAAGAACATTTGTAATCCTTCACCTAGGGCTTCCAAGGTCGCAAGAATTGCTCAATTCGGTAAAAGAATGGGAAAGATATGGAATTGAAAAGTGTTTGATGATAGGTATGTGTTTGATGATGAGCAAATTTACCCCACCTGGCTTGGTGGGTTAGAATCATTGGTTCTAGTTTTCAATAGTTCACGTAACTAAAATCAGTCAGGTCTGATTTTCAGAACTGCATCAGTTTTCTGGACCTGGAAATGGGTTCCTGGTTTCATTTTGTGTGTGGAACCAAAACTACAACCAGGGATTCATTAAAAATTAACCCGTAGTTAAATCACTGGTTTGGTCTAGGTTAATAAGGATTGAATCAGACATGGGTCTGATTTTCAAAACCGGAACTAGTTCTTCAAACCCATAACTGAATTGCCACTTCTACTTACATGTGGAACTGGAACTGGAGGTTCTTGATAAAAAAAGGAAAGAACCACCCAACACTAGTTTGAAGCTTGAACCAGCAGCAGTGCTAGGATGAAACCCTTGTATATAGACTGGTCCTGGTGCTGAAGAACTGACTAGACTAGTATGACCTGAGACAATACTAGCCTCATCCCAATACCTGCCTGGTAAGGACTTGAGATAATACTAGTTTAATATCATAGTTAGGTTATATAGGTCTTAATACCAGTTACATACAGCCTTCAACTCTAATATACAGGATTAGGCTAGTATGAAAGTTTTTTAAAAATCAAATACAAGTGTACCAAGCTAGCTATGGATTCTTAAAAAAAGATTCAATACCAGTACCAGTACCAGTAGGTAGGTTCAACAGTTGATACTCCCCAAATACTGATTTGAACACATAAAAACATTTAAAATTAAATAACTTAGAAGAATTGGAGAACACACTACTATACCCTGTACTGATGAGCATATATATTCATGATATCAAAGGAACTTTCCAAGGGCAAATGATATATTTTCTTTAACGTAAGTACGTAATTTAATTTCCACAAAAAAATAATTCTTAAATTTTTAGTGAATTTTTAATGACATGAGTGACTCAAAACATTCAATATCTCCTACACCTTAGGTCTAAAAAGAATACTCAAAACATTTTCATGCAACCCTATGAAACGAGACTAATATGCATTAAGAGCTGTCCAAGAGTACCAAGCAAATGCCCCAGTTTCCCTATAATTTGTAATTTTGATTTTAATCAAATTTTCAATGACAAAGTTATTCAAATTTAACATTCTTGCACCATAGGTCTAAATATTACAAAACCACACAATGCACCCCTACTCATCAAGGGCTTCTTCCAACAAGAGCAACAGCACAGTAGGGGATGCATGGTTTATGAGATTTCAGCTTGACAAACCAAAACAAACAACCTCGCTTAATAGATGGATTGCAAATACTTCGTAAAAATTAGGATTTTGGGTTACTCAAAAACGAAAAATTTCTCTGCAATTACTCCATGACATCCATTTTTGCAACAGAGAAAACACCTTCAATGCTTCTAGAAGATCTGTCTTTCACACAATGTTTGATACTTACAACATCTCAATTTTTGTGTTATGAGCAACATGGTGGAAGGGATTAAGTCCTGGATCCGATGCTCTTTCTCTTGTGTTCCTGATACAAGAGACTGTTGCGTATCATGGTCATCAATAATCAGCCAAATTCTCCACTTGCTAAGAAGTCCAGCAACACTCTTAAGGAATATCTGAACAGTCTGAGAAGCCTTTACTTGATGTCATTGCAGAGATCATGTAACACTATTAGCCTTTCCCCCCACTGGTGATGACCTCTGAAAAAACTTAGATGGCTTCTGAAAAACTTACATTCCACTTATTCCTGAGAACCCCCTTACAATCCCAGGTTCACAGTCTCAAAGCAAGGAAGATTTGTCCTATGCATTGAAGACTTGCTCTTAGATTGGATAACTAGCTTCCAAGTCTTTATACTACCCTAAAGTCTCATTTACAAATTCCAACGTTGTGCTATGTGAGTTTTTTGCATTCTTGCTCTAAGGGCACAAGAGGTTGAGGAGGTGTGGGTTCAGCATAAGGTTTAATTTGTCATGTTTTATATGTATTTGGGGTTGCATCTCCATTTTCTGGGTGAAATATTACATAAAGGGATACATTTGCAAAGGCACAACCTAGGGAAAATCCACAGGGTATTATAATACCACCCTCTACGGGCACCTCTGTACCTCATTTTTGTATTATTGTAAGGGTTGTAAACTCTGAAAATGGTTCAAATTCCGGTTTGAATTTGGGTTCCCAGTACTCTGAACCAGCCAACACTGATATGGATATGGGCCTTTACATTTACAAAATGGGAATTTGCAACACAGAGAGTCATTATACTTTTGTTTAAAAGATCTTTCAAAGTTGGTTAGACTCAGCTCACATGTACATTCTTCCTATATACCTAGCACAGAGCCTGGAGAGCTTATAACAAAAAGACAGGGAACAAGGTAACAACAGCTTGTAGCAAAATTATGTACTTTAATTCTACTGCTGCCCTACTTCACTACCAAGACGAATGATGTTGCCATTCAAGTCCTCAATGTATGCCACTTTCTGACCCCATGGCTTTTCCTCTGGCTTGGTCACAACCTTTGCTCCAAGCTGCAAAACATGCTGCTCTCATACAGAAAGAAATTATTTTCAAGTCAGCAAAATAGTCTTGGCAGCTCACTAAATCCATCACTATTAACAACAGCTTCTGTTAGGTCTTGTTCTCCCTTTTGACTGAGTATTTGCATGCTAAATTGGCAATCAGCTCCAGTGGATGCTAAATTTGTAGACCCAATTGACTAATTCTCATGCTCAATCAGCTGGTCAACACCCATGTGTGCCAATTCTACAGACCCAATAGACTAATTCTTATGCTCAATCGCCAATCGGCACTGGTGCTAATTCTGTAGACCCAATCAACAGGACAGGTCTTCCAAATTCTGTAGACCTAACAGCAGTTACTGCCAGGGAGCAGGCAGGGTTTGGCTGATTCCTTCTTCTAGCTCACCTGTGGCTGCTTCCTGTGGCCAAAATAATTGACCATAGCTCAAGCCTAGGAGCTGGAATCAACCAAATCTGCTGGTTCTTGATCTAATGCAGAACTAAACATTTGAGACAGTACCGGGATAGAAAATTACTAAACCCTAAATGAGAACATTATGACCTTAAAGTACTGAGAAAGACAGCTCCAAAAATAGTATGAATATTGGGTGGAATCTGGACAACAAAGATTGCAGAAGCAGAGAGATTCAAGCAATTTACAGATGCAATGGATCGTGCAGGATGATATTTCAGTTTTATTACCTTGAAAGCAGCTTCAATATCAGGAACTATGAAGTTGATTTCAATGTTGCCACGAGGATTTTGCTCTGCTGGATGCTCAACTCCTGGACATCAATTAAGGTCAATATATGAATCATATATTGTCAAGCATGCAAGCAAAAAGAAATAAACGAAGAGAAAAATAATATCATGTTCCAGCTGAGTTTAACCTGCCTATATTATGTCTCACAAAGTTGTAAGCAGGCTGGTGTCCAGCTTGCAGGTGATATTGACAAATTAGAAACAACTGCATGTGAGCTTTGCTAATGATGACTGATCTGCAGTACATGTGCTAAGTAGCGGCCACTTACCACCTGTGATGGCAGTCTCATGCTGTTCCAATGGTGTAAAAGCCAGTGTTGTAGATCCAGTTTCCATCTCTGCCCAACTAATAATAATTTCCCACATGATTCAAAATACTCCCCCAACTCTTCAAAACAGTAGAAAGCATCATTTGCAAAATTAGAAGCAGAATCAAAACCCATGATGATCAGCCCTAGATAGATTTGCAATATATAAGAATCTGCAGGTGGATGGATGATGCAGCTTTGCCAAATTACAATAAGAAGAACTAGAATCAATATATCATTATAATATATAAATTGCACCGATAATTAATTACCTGTGGCTATTATCAATTCGCCGAACACTCAATCCAAATGCCTTGCTATACCAAGCAACTGTCTTCTCCACATCAGGGACATATATGATCACGTAACCCAGCTTCGCAGGGCCGATCACCGTCGACTCATGGGTGCTCGTCATATTTTCCTGCTAGTAGTATAAACTGCAACTGACCAGGCGATGGATAATAATATTCTAGGGTTTTGCAAAATTCTGTTAAAAAGCTTTACGTTTGTTGAAGAACACCAAATAGAGATAGATAAAATTGTATCCAGACTTCACAATTACAATGAAAACTCACAGCTGCAACATGAACAAGAAACACATGAGTTTCTAAGACTTTTTTGTTCTCACAACAACAATGTCATACTTTATGAAAGCCAAGATAGTGTTGGTACATGGAACTCCTTAAGAAGAGCTGGAAGGATGTGTGCGGCGCAAGGGGGCGACGACGAGTGTGAAGATGGTGACAACGGCATGGCTGCTACGTGGATGAAATTGTTTGCACGAAGATGGACACGTCGTTGGATGTAAGTTACAGTGCGTGGGGGCTGGGACTTGAAGCACTGTAACAACCCAGTAGATACTGGATGGTAAGTTTCATTACAACTTTTCTGTCCAATAACAGGGGTGCACCTGCCGATAACACAACTGAACAGACCATTTTTCGCCATTTTGCCTTAAAAAAGAAGTCCCCAGCAACATGGTCCAGGGAACTTTTTGGAAAAAAATCATCACTTTTATGAAGAAAGTTATGAAATTGTCAAGATTTTTGGAGGATTTGGGCAGATTTTTAGCTTTCATTTTTTTGAAATCGCCATATTTGGCTAATAGGTTCTAGTGATTCACCAACATGTAATAGTATCCGGAGATTTTTTACTTTTTTAAAAAAAAAGCCAGATTTGGCTAAATTCTCTTGGGGTTGATTGCCACTTTCAGAGCAAGATGAGAAAGTTGGAAAAAAAAAATTGCTCCCAGGGATGCAACCACCATGTGTTGGGAGAAGGGCGGGTCCAGACTCCAGACGTCCAGATGCCTGCGTTATGTTGAATGAAGGGGTATTACAAATTAGAATTAAATTGGTTTCTTTTGTTGTTTTCTGGGGTGTGATGGACTGAAACTGTGGGGATCATCCATGTAAGGCAGTTTAGCCAAATTTGGCATTAAACAGGATATGAAAGTAGAAGACTTGTCAAAATCTTTCATGCTTTTGGCTACCATGCTAGAGCCCAACAGAAAAATCTGGCAATCTTTTAAAACCAGAAATGAAAATTTAAAAGATTTGACATCTAGAAAACAAACAGAAAGAATTTAAAAAATTATTTTGAAAAGAAAATTTGCCAATAGGTTAAATTTAGCCGCAAGAAAAATTCCTTGATTCACAATGAGGGTAGTATGTATACAATAAGGGTCTGAAAATAGACCTTTCCAGATTTCAGGTGTTTTTTTTTTTTTTTTGGTTTCTTTTTCGCTTTAGTGAACATCACAAAACAACATTTCTTCTAATTGTCATTTCACCTTCTTCTCCAACAAACAACTTGTCATTTGTTTTTTCTTGATTTTTGTCTAGTCATTCTCTTCTATGTGCTTAGATTGTTCTCTACAACAACGTTAGTGTGTTTCTATTTTTTGCTTTCTTCAACAATGTCAATTGTTGCTGTTAGGGCATGTGCTTCTAAGTTTTTCTTTTTTTACAATGTTGATTGTCATTTTTGAGGCATGATGTCTTACGCACCATCATTGACATCCTTGGAGTTTCAACGCTCTTGCATTTCCTTTCCCTACAATTTTTTTCTTTTCTTGGTTGTTTTTTTGTTTTTTAAAAAAATTCTTCTATTTTAAAATTTGTTTATGGTTCTATGTGTGCAAGTGTTCTTCTATCTTCATGGCCTTCACCTATGTGAAGCACTAAAATTATTTTCATGATTATTTTCCTCTTGCTATAAAAACGCCTTAAAGGTGTCCTTTTTCTTTTAGTTTCTTTTCAACTTTAATGGACATCATGAGATGATGCTCCTTGTGGTCATCATGTCATCTTCTTCTCTTGCAACCAGCTTGCCAGTTTTCTTCCCTTGGTTTTTGTATACTCATTTTTTCTTCTATGGTTCTTGTTGTCTACAACATCAGCATGCTTTTAGTTTTTGCTTTTTTGGACAATGTTGATCATCATTGTTGGGGTGTGTGCTTTTGTTTTTTGCTTTCTTTGACAATGTTGATCGTCATTTTTGGGATGTGATGTCTTTTGCACCATCATTGGTGTCCTAGGAACTTCAATGTTCTTACATTTCATTTCTTTACATTATATATATATATATATATATATATATATAGTTTTTTCTCTATTTTTTTGTTTTTTTTTTCTTTAATTTGCTTATGGTTCCATGTGTGCAGGTGTTCTTCTATTTTTTCTTGTTGTAGAATTTTTTGAATACAAGTGCTTTTGTTTTTACAAATCATAACTATAGTTTTTCATTTTTTCATTCCATGTAATTGTTTTTTCATCCCTAAATTTAATTGTTTTTTTTATTAGCTTCTACAATGTGTTTTGTTGATGAAATAGGTGGGAACAAGATTTGTGTTGAGGTCTCTAGAAAAGCGGAGGTTTTTGAAATATTGAGAGATACATGGCTTGCTACATCAACTAATGTATCTATTTCACTATTGGATATCCAACTTTGTAATGTAAGTGATGGATTGTTGTGGTCCATAGATGGAGATGGCATATTTGTGTTGTGCCTTGAAAGCCCTAAACATGTTAAACTTGTTGTTTATTATTTTGTTGACAATCCATGTACACAATTGGATTTTGAAGGAGAATGTGGGAATTTGTTCAACCTCTACATTGATTTAAATCTTGATGAATTGTTTGATTTTTTAAAAATTGTGGTACACCTCAATTTATTGATGAACCTATTTTTGAAATTCTTTTTGTGGTACATGATCCTCTTGCTATACTTAATCCTCCTATTTCATCTTAATATCTGTTTATTACACCTGATCCTTTTGCTATTCATGTTCATTTTGTTGCAATTGATCTTATAAAGCAATTGATCCATGATGTTTTTGCCCTTACATCATAATTGCTATTGATGAAGTTATTAGGTTTTAGGTTTTGGATTTCAAGTTCGTTATGGGTCTCCCATTAAGGAGCCTAATTTAAAGTCACAATTTTTTTATCTTGATAATAAAGAGGTCAAGAATGTGAATTTGGGTGGAAGGAGAGTTAACAAACATGTTAAACTTTGGGCAAAAATGCCTTTGATAAATGGAGGCAATTTTGTGGTTTTAACATGACAAAGTCAATTGCTAATATTTTTGAAGATGAAAATTTGGTTAAGAATCAAGTGTACATGTTGTCTACTTTTGTTTTGTAGGTGGCAAAAAAAGATTACTCCCTTTATCATCCGACCAGGTATGCATCCACACTTTCATTTATTTTTTTAAACACTTGGAAATTTTTTTAGGTTTTTGAATCCGAACTTTTTATAGGGTTTAGGGCTTTTTAATTAAGGTTTTAAGGCTATTTTTAAAAAATCCTATTTGGTTCAAATTATATATGTAGGATTTAAGGTTTGTATACAAGTTTTAAGGTTTAGGTGTCATAGATGTTAATGCTATGGAATTCATTCATTTAGATGTTCATCCATGATTTGTAATAAACTTATACCTAACTTTTAATTTAGTTTGAGTTCATTTTTAGTTCATTTCTAATTAATTTTTAGTTAACTCTTAGTTAAATCCTACTTGATTGAGTGAAAGCACACTACGTAGTCCCTTTTTAGGTGTCACACTTATAGTTTTTCCTACATCTCTTTGAAACTTAAATATAAAACGTTAATATTTTCATTGAAATATCAAGAAAAGGATTCACATATGTAATTCTAAAAGAGTTGACATTTAAAAAATGCAAAAAACACATCAAAATCCTAAATATTTAATGAGTAACAGACTTTTGAATCTTGACAACAAATTCTGTCATCCTCTGTAAAACTCATGGATATGGACTTTTATCTTACAATGTGTTAATCTTATATGTTTGAAACTTTGGGATATTACATGATTTATGTTTAAAAAACTAAAGATCCAAAAAATGAATGGAATGTAATTTTAATTTATCATGTTATGGACTTTTCAAAATCCTAAAAACTATAATTATTTTAAAAGCTTTTTTTTAGCATTTAAGAATAATTATTTTTAAAAAAAAATTATGAAATTTTAAATATGTTTTATAACATCATGACTTGAAATTAAAAATGGAAAAAATGTTACTTTTAATATAATCTAAATATTTTTATTTTAAGCCAGTTTTTAATTACATTAAAAAAGACTTTGAAAAAAAATTTAACCCGCCAAAATTTAGCCACTTTAATGTGTTTTCACCTAATTTTTAGTTAAATATTTATTAAATTTAATTAACTTCTAGTTGGCTTCTAGTTAAATTGCAATTAAGTTTTACTTTATTCATGGTTAACTCTTAGTTAGGAAGGTTTGTAAGAAATTTCTTTATTCAATGCACACATAAAAGTTTCCTTGGAAGTTTTTTTGAGCTAAGTTCCTAAAGGGATATAAATAGAAGTAAGATCCTTCATTTCCTTTAGTCTATTCAACACTAGTTTTAGGCACGATCTTACACTATAACCTTATTATGTTCTTTTCATGTTCATGTTTACACGTGTTAATTTATTAAAGATTTGTTTTCACATTGGTCTTACACATCTTGTGTTCTTGTTTTTAATTGTTGTGTTTTTATTTTTGAATCACATAATTTTGTTTTGTTCTTTGTTTGAAAGTTAAATTAAAACCTTTCCTTTAACCTTTGTTCTTGTGAATCATCATGTCCTTAACATTAAGTTCTAAATTTGTTTTTAACTAGTATGTGTTTTTTTCCTTGTGTGTGTGTGTGTGTGTTTTACAACATCCAATCATTGATTTGTGGCATTAATAAGCTCATAAGACAATTATAGTAATAATAGGTGGTGGAATTAAGTAAAACACCTACTATTCCATTTGATATATTTACGGATGTAGGGTACCACCGTGTCAAAATTGTTGGTGATGAAACATCACTTTGAACTTCAATAATCGATCTTAGCATTTAATCAAACAAGAAGTTCAATGTTTTATCCATTAAAGATGAGTAGAAGATTCTAGCACAATCGATGTGTTAACCTATGCCTCCAATCAATTTGAATATTATATTTAGATATATTTGCATGTGAATTTTTTTATTAGGGGTTGTTCTACATTCCGCAATGTGGATTTTGATGAATTGTCCTTATTTAGTTTACCTATGGGTGTTGTTCTATGGTTATGTCAAGGTATATTGAATAACTAGAAAATAGATGTTATTAGATGTTCTACAAATCAATATTAATTTGTTGTTGATTATTTAGTGGCTAATGTCATTAAAACATATAAAGAAATTGTTCAAAAACACTCTATTTGGTGTGATGATAAACCAAAATCGCATCTTTTGTTTTTACAAACTAAACTTGAACGGCGATTTTCCCATGAACTATGGTTTAGTACTGCTTCTATTAGTTGGAATTAGTTGAGGCTAATTGTGGACATTTTCATTTTTTATTTTCTAAATTTAAAAGATATAAAACTGACCATGGTATTGGAATTACTTGCGTGGAAGAGGTACTTATGCCTTGGGAATATGGGATGAAAGTCACAAGTCACCAAGATTCTATTTCTTACAATAAGTAAGTTTAATGGTTTTTTTGTAGTTATGGGTGAAAACATAGTCAAAAGAGCAAAGGGCACCAAAGTAAAAGTCATTTTTCAAGGATTACACATGACACACGTCATTTTTGTGTTGGTTTATAATTTTAAATTTATATTTATGTTTTGGGTACCCCCTCCAACATTACATTTTAGATATAAATATATTTTTATTAAAAATTGATTTTATATCATATATATTATGCATTCATGCCCTTTATCACATAAACATGAACAAAGTCTTTTGTTGAAGACACATTTTCAAAATCCATAATTTTCAAAGTCAAAAGCACTTTTGGGTGAAAGCAAAAAAATAAAATTAAGTAGTGTGTGGATAGTTCTTAAAAACCGTTTTTTGAAAATTTCAAAAATCACCATGGGAACATTATATATAAAAAAAAAATGTTTTATTTTGAAATTAAGTTCTTATACTTTCAAAGTTGCAATTACAAAATTTTCATGAAAATTCATTATGTTTCAAAAGTCCTTTTATATGTTTAAAACATTCAAAAAAAATATGTGGACAAGTGGTTTTTTACATCAAAAGTCTTTTTCCCTTATTGTAATGTATTTATCACATTATAATTAATATAGTGAATATTTGTATGCTTATAATTAGAATAGTTCCATGTTAAATTAATTTTTAGAATTTTAAAAATAGATACAAATGGAAATATAAAATTTTAATTAAGTTTAAGGTGATTTAAATGTGTGGATATCAAAATTTTCAATTTTTTTGTGAATTTTAATATATTCCACAAGAAGGGATCCATGTGTTCAAAAAATCCAAAAACTAAAAATACATATATCGTTTTAGATTTTAATATTCAAATGTCCTTTTACACTATTATAATTTTGAATTTGTAAGCATGGTTCAAAGTATAGTTATAGATTTGATTATAATGTAAGGCTTCATGAAAAACAAGTTGAGTTTTTATCATGTTATATGTCATATGTGGCTCCAAATTTGATATCTAGTTTAAAAAATTGTGTGAAAATGGTAGTATAAATTAATAAAAAATTGCCATGTGGAAAATGCATTCCTTGGAAAAAACATTAACCTTGGTGCAACTAGCTCCTTTTTTCATGCTTTCACCCCTTTGAACCAAATGTGTTCAAAATCTATAAAACCAATTTTCATTAGTTCAAATCCTTTTGCCTTTCTAATCATCAATGTTAAAATCATCTTCAATTTTCAAAAGGAATCATGGTGCACATTTGGTAGAAAAAATGATGTTTGAAAAAAAAAAGGACTAATCACTTTCAAGGTTTGAGTGCTTTGAACATGCAAAAACATTTTTGATTTGTGTCAAACTTTGAGCATGTAAACTTTCAAATTAATGAAAATATTCCAAAAAAATTATGACAATCCAAATTATTGTGCTTCACTTATGATCTTTCAAATTCAGAAAAATGTAGTTTTAAGGAATGTCCACTCACTTGGGTGGTTCTTTTGATTGTGTTTTTACCCCCTTTTTTTTTTCTTTAATTTTTTGACCTTCTACTTATTTTTGTTTTGACTGGTTGTGTGTTTCTTGTGGTTGTAAGTACAACCATATTAACAAACACTTGTGGGATTATGTGATGTAATGGATTCTTAGTGGTGAATTGATATGTGGTTGATGACTATGTTATGAACAAGCATTTGTTGAAGAGGTGGTTGCATATAAGAAAACAAAGGTAAGGTTTTTTGTATTCTATTTATGATTTTAAAAATTTAATTATGCATTTTTTTGACATGTTATTGGTAAATTTGTTTGTTATTGTTGAAAATTCCAATTTCCAATCAATAGACTTTGAATTAGTCTAATTCTAAAAATCAACAAAAGGTACTAGTTGTTTTTATTTTTTTTAATTTCATATTTTTATCATTATTTTAATTTTAGTGTTTGGTGATTTTTATTTTGTTTCTGTTGTAGGATGACATCAATGGAATTGACGATTCCAAAATAATTGTTCTAGTTGTTATTATGGGGGCATATGTCCATGTTCAAGATGTTGGTGTTTTGAATTGTGGAATTGTTCCTTCTTTTGGTGTTTCTTGTAGTAATGTTTGTTTAGCCTTAGTTCTATGGATGTGTTTCATGCTTCAACTTTTATGTCTCAAGAGAAAAGCATAAAGAAAATGGTACCTTCTATTCTTTTCTTCTAACCAAGAAAATATGTGTCTACTATTACCAAATTTTGGTGCATCCACCATGGATTTTGGCGACCAATTCCAAAACATCATGTTTAACAAAGAGCTTTTGAAGCATAAAGATAGGTTGGATGCTATTTTTGTTTAATTGTCACTTTAGACTATGAGTGGAAACACATCTTTTAGCCATGTTTTTAGCAAATTTTAAAACTTTTCTATCACTATAATTTACATTGTTGACCCATTTAATTAATTCTAGACTACTAGGTGTAGTTAATAAAACTTGATTGAGTTTCAACAATTTCATCATGCAACTTAAGAGCCTTCTTTGGACAATTATTTGATTTTGAGTAGATTTTGCTTTCTATATTACATGCAGAATCAAGCTTATGGGGGAGGATGTGGATAGGATGACAAAATAAGGATGTGGAGATCATGAGGTTGCCTACCCAAAATTGTGGGAACATTTGATTTTCAATTGGTTTTGTTTACATTGTTGGGATTGTTATTCACTAAATGTTTTCATTTAATTTTTTTGCTTTTGTATAAATGGTTTTATGGACAACAATTGTTGTTTTCATGTTTTTGGTTTCTGAATTATCATTTGACTATGGTTCCATGTTGGGATGAATCAAAACATTTTGTTTCAATTATTTTAAAGATTTTGAGTTGGTTTTTTAATGTGGTTTTCGTTGTTTGTGGTCTTTGATAATTGTTGTTTCTGTTTTTGAATCTAGTTTCTTGTTTTGAGTCAAGTTGAATGAGTATGGTTGCATTCAAATTGTGGGTTTTGAATCAAAATGAATGGATCTTATAGTTTCAATTTTGTTTTTGGTTTTGAAACAATTCTGAGAGCATTTGATTTTTGGTTTGGAGTTACGATGTTTGAATGTGAGGACTTATGTAGTGCATTTGTTCTTGAGACATGGATTTTGACTCTATTAAACCTTGCTAGTATGTTTGTTGATTTGTTGTTGGGTGTACATGTTTTGGGAATGGGCATGCATTTGCTTTTTGAACATATAGATTTTTAGTCTATTAGACCTTGCTCGTCAATGTTGTTGAGTAGTTGTGTTTGGGTGTCCATGGGTTTTGGGAATGGGCAACTGTGAATTTCAAAATTGCAAACAACCTGTCTGATTTTTCCTTATAAGTTTGATTTAGAAGTATTCTCAATGTATAGCTAATTAGTGCCATGGCATTATATTTGTATATCACCTCCTTTGAATAAATGAAAAAGCCCTTTTTTGAAAATTTCTCAAGTTTTTAAAACTTCTTGGATTTTTTTGAAGTTTTTGGCATTTTTGAAATTTAAAAAAATATTACATGGATTTTTGTATACAGAAAAAATAAATTAGAAAAAAGGGAAAAAATGACAAAAAGAAAAGAAAAAGAAAAAGAAAAAGATGAGATAAAAGGAAAAAGAAAAAGAAGAAAAAAAAGTTGAGACAAAAGAAGAGTACCTTCCATGGCATGGAAGGTACTCTGCCAGGCTGGCTTCAAAAATGGGTTTCTCAGGGTGGGTGGGGTACACAAATTAACAAAGAGAAAAAAAACTTCGGTTCTTTACATCTATGTAAGGTCAAACATGCTATTACATTACTAGTGGCCTAACCTATGGTATGGAACATTCTAAAAGACCCTAAACCTAGGCAATGTGAATATTTCATTACCAAGGGTTAAATAGTCCTCATCTTGTGGATTATTCATTATAAACACAATACCATGGTTCAGATCTCTTAATATCAAGCATAATAAGGTAACAACCTCAGAGAGAATTCTTAGCTTCTTTATAGGGCAGATTACATTTAGTAATCAGGCTTACAAAAAGAGCCCTAGGGCAGAGGGTGTGAGATTGTAAGATCCTTAAGGTGTGGGATGTACACCAATAAGATCTTTAACCTGATACATCAAGTTAATGTTGAAACTGTTTTGCGTATTTATATAATAGAATTTTCACCCTGTTTATATACAAACAAGGATTATAATGTTAATTTATTAAATGTTAATTTATTAATATACAAAGGGTGTTGAATAGGCTTTGTGTGTAGGTTTGCCAAAAAAAAAAGTATTGAACAATGAAATTGCTGGATTTGGTGTTTTGAATTTTTAAAAGTTAGTCTGAGGGAACTATCAATTAATTGTGTTAGAAAATTTGATAGGTTTGTGAGAATTTTAGAAGACCAATGGAAATGCTAGAAAGGGATCACTTTTTTCAACGTTCAGCCGAATAGAGTTCTGTATAAGCCTAAAGATTTTTTTTCCCCAGGCCAATGGGATTGGTGGATAAGGTTTGAATTTATTTTTTAGTTATCTTGAGTGAAATAGCTCTCAATATTTAACTGGTATTAGTAAACTGCATTTTACAAATAGGGTCTTAGCAGAGTACCCGTACACTGTGTTAAACATATTATCAGATCATTTCAAAATTTGAAATGAATCTAATGAATATAAAATATTTAAAACTATAAAATTTAAACATTAAAACAATTTTTTTCACTGTTTAAAGGACTTAAAAAAAGACTTGATTTTTTTTTAAATGACATATTTTTGAAAAAAAAAAAAATCAACCTTAACATAATAATATACTTAAAATTTCAAACATTTAAATATATATATATATATATATATATATAGTCCAAAAACATTTCAGAATAAGCATAGGACAAATGAGTCAAAGCGCAAGTTGTGTTCGCAACCCTTTCCGATATTAATTAAATTATTTTCAATAAATGTTATTCGGCATTTTTTTTCCCTGCCTCAACTGTAGAAATTCCAGGAAATATGTATGTTTTCAACCAAATATAGGATCTAAAAGAAAAAAGAAATCCAGATACCGACACAGATAAATGATCTAGCCTGTGCATTTTTAACAGTCGGAATACAGTGCAATGGAGTTGAACACCTTTGTGCTCTTTAAATCAACCAATCTCAGATTCACACAAGTTTCCACTTCATATGGGAGAGCTACATACAACCAGAAAGCATAAGTGGCAACCTACATAACATCACGACACAAGACCTTGTCCAGCAATGATGATGGCAAATGGTTGGAGGCCTGGAATGGCCTGACCTTAAACCCTAAATATCCTCCATACATGTATCACATTACAGATAATGATCAATCGCAATTGCACAAAATGGGAGAGTATCAACCTCAAGGCTATTGCTCATTTGATGACCATTACTGGATAGCATCTCACCTGGCCAACACATAAAATTCTCATTCAGAAACACCACCACCATTTCATGGCTTCAGAGTTTCTGTGCAAAAGCCAGGCATACTGAAATGCTCAGGGGGGTGAATACACAAACAGAAACTTGAGCACCTGTTCTGCATACAGCAATGCATCAATGAAGCTACTACTACTTTGAGATTAAGGATGGTAGTGTCCATACTTTCAAATCTCCAAACAAATCTTGCAACCTCTGAAATTGGTGTGAAAACCTCTTGGCTGCTGTCACATCTCCCGTGTCAGATTCTGTGGCCCCTCAAATCTAATATATCCAGATTGTGATTGAGTGCACCTTTGGCCAGGCCCACAGCATCGTTCATGAGATCCTACATTATTGACAACTGCAATTCCACCAGCCACCACTTCACTTGTGGGTCTGCATCAGCTTTCACGTCAAGACTAGACTCTAGTCAACTGCAACATGATTGCAACAAAGATTCCAAGAGCTTTGGAGCTTCTGGTGGATGTCTCTCTGGAAGGAAATCCCTCAGGTTGCCATGCCTGCTCATCTCTGGTCATTCAATCTAGCTGGAGCTCATGGCAAAAGCACCATCCCATGCTTGCTCTAAAGTTTGGAGGTGAAAAGTAGAGGTCACAGTTGCCTGCAGATCTTAGTGTGATCTTCCAGAATCTGATGCAAGAGGAGCACATCTTGGATGCCTGTTATATCATGGAAATTCACCAGCTTACTCTCAATCTCTTTGGCCATCACACAATTATTTCACAAGCTGTGCACCCACTGGCTGATCAAGCACAAGTAGACACAAAGTTCCTTCTCCCAAACTGTGATAACAAAAGATTGCAAAGATAGTCAGGCAACACAGAAGAAGACACAAATTCCTGGTCATCATCAACTTCTAGAGACCTCCAGACACCACCACTCTGCAACACCATGTAATCTGCCTCTGACACAGCAAGAGAGGCACAGATCAAAACTTTGCAACCCCTGATATATCATGATATATCTTGCGTCCCTTACACCTGATTCCTGATCAAAATGATGTCCAACAAACTCCATGCTTTCAGATTGCACACATATATTGTCACAAAATTCCTATAAGTAACCCTTTGCTGATTGTGTTACCACACAAAGGTGACTGTCACAGGCACAATAGCCGAGATCAATAGATGTATGGGACGAATTTGGCAACCAAGTCAAAAGCAACAGGAATGTGATAAGCATGCCTTTCAGTGATTGTCTCTGTATAAGCAAGGACACAAGCATCATCTTCTTTTAGAAGATGCATCCCTTTAAGCGATTGAGGGTTTGTGTTAGCCAGGATTACTGAAAGGATGCGGGAGATGAGAGCATGCTTTGTGCAAGCAGGACTTGGTTTGACTAAATGCTTATATTCTCAACAGGTGCAGCCTTCTTGTCAATTCTCTTGACAATTCCACCGATAACCTGCATACAGAAAAAGACCAGTCTGTCCCATGTATGAAAATGGAAGACTACATGTGTGTATCTTCAACTCCTTAGTCTCCAACAGCTTGAATTCCATGAACATTGCCTCATACAATAACTAAAACTGTAGACTCTACTTCTTACCTGCTTTTTCAAGAAATAATTGTAATTCAAATGAATTACAAGCCCTCAGTGTGACAATTGCACATTCCTAGTAAAATAACAGACCCACATTGCAGAAGTTTGAAAAAACCTAACACTGAAAGGCGAGTTGTGCACACAAGACAAGAGGATTGCAATCAGAACAGGTGGCCATGGAGGAGTACCTTGCCAGGGCCAAGCTCATAACTACTCTGCAATCCCTTCCCCAAAATTGTTTTCAGACTCGTCTCCCATTGAACAGGAGAATGACCTGCAGTAGACAACAATTGACTCTCCGACACTCAGTATTGCACCCAGAAGTGAGTAACTGCTGATCACAGTCCAACTTGCACAGACTGACTAATGGTGTATGGTTGATGGTTCAGTGTCCAACTGATACCAGATCTTCAGGAAAGCCAGTTCACCTTATCAACAAAGCCAGCTATATAGGAGCTCTTATCTCCACATCAAGAAAGATGCAGTGTTTGTTCTCAAAGTCACAGAGGAGGACATGATGATGCTGATTGCTGCTATCAACTTGAGTTACAGTAAGACCTTCATAGTAGTAGATTCACAGTGGATCGGGTACCTATCTGAGATCCAGTCCCTGCCTTTACTACTTCTGCAAAGAAAAGACAAGATTTTTTTGCATCATCCATATGACAAAGGAGAACCCATGGGTGATTTCAGTGCCACACAATGCTCTACAGCAATTTGGTGTGCAATACAGAAACTACCTGTTGTGCCAGAATTTTCTTAATGATAACAAGGTCTGAGTGTGGTTCAGCATCAACGTTAGAATTACTGGGATTCTTGGGGTCTTGAGGTCTGTAGTGGCCAAAGCAGCTTCCAACTTCTCCACTGCTGGGCCCATAAACTGTGTGTGAAAAGCACCTGCCACTGCCAGACGCACCTGCAAACAGATATCCCTCACTAGTTAGCGGTAACAAAGCTCATAGATGACCTACTGAACAAACAATGCCTGCCTACAGAATTGTCAGTCCTTAAGCTGTGGACTACCAACCCAGGGGTTCATTTATGGAGTTTACATCACATATGATTCAGATGGTCACGTAATTCATTGCAGTGTCCATTTCTGTGTCAGTATCCAGGTTGCTACTGAACCACAGGTGTTACAACAGTTATCTTCATCAGAACATGGGTCATTTAGTATCTTTTGCAATGATCAGTTCCCATGAAAGTAGCCTCTTGATCCTCTGTACAAAAAGGACTTTTGTAGTCTTGCTCATACAAGTTCCAAAATGGTGCATTCACTGCCACCACAAGGATGTGACTGATTAAAGGCAGGACAAAGGAGTCAGGAGTCAGAAGCAAAGTGTCACCTCCTTGCAAGAACAACATTGTGAAGTCTACAAGCACAGCATTGTTCGAACAAATTATTTAAATTAACAAGAAGAAGGTTAGTATGTTTACAGTCATGCGAGGCTTGAAACTCTTTGCCTTAGCTTCAACAGCCTCAACACCTTTCACACCACCTGCACTGCATAGTTTCCCTGGCAAGTTGTGATAGTCACAAGATCATCAACATCACCTTTTAGTTGCATTTCAGTAGCTGGATGACCAGAATAGAAAAATGTCCTTACAGAGTTCATAGAGGCAGCTAAAGAGCAGTGTTCTTCATAGAGAAGGACCGTAAGCATACCTTGACATATATGTGGATCAACAACACCACCTACTACAACACCAGAAATAGATGGGGCAACTCACTGGGCAGAGGAAGTTGGCAATCTGAACTTTCTTGTCTTCACTGACTTCTTCGTTGGCAGCATTGCAAAGAGCTTCTACTTTGTCAGAGTCCAACCCTATCACACTAACCATTGCACTTGGAGCTGCATCTGCTGCTGCCTGCACAACTGCACAACAATTGTTGACACACTCCCTCAAACTTGTTCCAGGTTCCACTCACAAGGTTGTAAGTGCCTCAGAGATTTTGGAGAGCATAAAGAGCTTTTATCTGAAACATGAATCAATGTCCTTTACTGTTGGGATTGAGACTAAATTATTAGACCTGTTCTGATAAGAATGAATCAATTTGCACAGGAAGTGATGACACACATTCTACAAAATCAGGGTCCTTCTCCATCTTGAAACAGTCCTCCTGTGGTGACCTTTTCGACATAAAACTATCAAACGGTGATCCTTTCAAGAATGTGGTCATTCAAGCCTCATTCTACTCAGTACAAAATGAGCAAGAATGGCTTCCCGAATGTGTGTTCAAACCTGCATGTCTTCACCCCTGATCTTCACTAGCTTTAGCCCATCCTCAAAACTGCAAATTGCATCAAACTATACATCTTAGCAAACAGGACTCCTGCTTCTACTCTCTGCACACATGCAGTTCCTTGCAAAAGAGATATACAGGAAACGGTCCCATAAAATGGAAACAGTTTTGCCTCCTCTGCTGGCCACAGAGAATTACTGTGTACCTTCCATTACTGCACCAAGATTCCTTACAAGCCAAACTGGATACATCTATATCTATGAAATTGCAGAGAAATCCCAACAGCAACCATTTCAAGGTAACACAACAATGAGTGAAGTTGTAACCTCACAAAGTGTCAGATCATCATCTTCATCATGAATCGCAGTGATGAGCTACCATGACTACCTGAGCTGATTTCATCAGCTCCTGATGGTGGGTGTAGAGAAGTATAGAATAATCTACACCATATCTGGAGAACCCAAAACTGGATACATTCAAGTCAGATACAAACTGCCAAGTCTAAATGTTGTAGGCAATACAATCACTGTTAGATCAAGGAAGAATGGATGACCGCACGCACCTGAATGCACCGGCAAATGCCAAAGCAGTATACTCCCCAAGGCCCAGGCCACAGGTGACATCCACAGAGTCAATAATGTCTTGACCCTTCTCTTGTGCCCTCAGCACCTCTACAGCTGCCAGGCTTGCAACGTAGATTGCTGGCTGTATGTATGCCCAGAACAGATAAGAAAAGTGAATGAAAATAATCAATTCTGACACAAAAAAACTAGTGGAAGTGAGTTAGTTGTCAGCTTGATTCTCTATCTCTCTTCCATGACCCCAAGATTATAGAACAACCGGAAGGTGTCAGCAATGCTGTCCACCAACTCTGTCTCTTCTATTCCTTCAATACTATTATTTAATACATGCTGGAGATGCCAGTACCTGGCTTATAACTGTGGAGTCAAGCTTTTCTTTCAGTCCATTGATGCATATATCCAACAAATCATACCTGTGAAACCAAAAAAAAAATGCTTCAGAACATTCCCCCTTCTGTACATCATGGGTTGGAGAAAAAAATAGGAGAACAAACCTTTGAGCTTCTATGAATGAAGTTAGCATCTGTTGTTCTTTGTAGTTCTTTAGAAGGATGCACACAAGCCTGATTCAGCAAACAAGCCTGATGCAGCACACAAAGTCCTCAAAGTGTCTCACCCTAGAATCTCATTAGCTGTGGCAAAGAGAGCTGCAGCAGGTACTGTGTGAGCATCCTTCCCCATACCAACAGCTTGTGCACCCTGCCAGCAGGAGCAACACAATCTTAGCAACATTGTTAGCATCTCCATTGCACATAGGACGATGCAAACAAACGTTTTTGTTTGTCGCTGTGGTTTGTTTTACCTGGCCTGGAAAAAGGAATGCAGTTGAGGGTTTGTAGTTGAAGAACTGTGAGTCGCTTGTTGTTGTTGCCGTCTCCTCCGTGGACGTCCTCAGGCTGCTCATGCACAACAACAACGTTCCCCCCCGCCTGCTCCTCTGCTGCCGCAGCACCAGCTCACGACGCCAACACGTCCCGCTCACAATTGTTGCTCCATGCGTGAACTTCTTGGAATGTGAGAATGCGGACACTAGTAGAATCTTCATTTTCTTTGGATTTCAACTCCTCCCCCCTCCTCCCTGCAGTGCTCTTGTTCATGTTGTTCGTCACGGCCAGCATGACATGCGCAAGATTTTCCTTCCTTGGATTGTCCTCCTCCTGCTCCTTCTTACTGTGCTCTTCTTACTTCCTCTCTGCAAATATGACACATGCAGAGTGCGTTTCGCACCTTACTTAAGTACATGTTTTCTTTACCAAGAACCATTTTGAGTGGAAGTTTTCACAAGGGAAGCGCATGCCCGCCATTGATTTTCTCAATGTTTGTTGTCCATGTTACATAAGCTTACAACAATGCCCTCCGCGTCACATTGACATGATTTGTGTTGCATTTTTGTCACTACTATTGCGAGGATTGACATCATGGATTGACATTATGTTGCATTCCTTATCTCCACTACTCCCTGAGCAGTCGCTGACGATCACAGTAGCGGCGACAATGTGACATTTGACTGGCGGGATTATCGAATGAGAACTAAGCAGGCCGCCTATCATGGGCAACACGCATTCCTCAATTCTGATGTTCGTTGAGGAATCTCCAGAACTTGGGGACTGTTTTGCTTGGGCTAGCTGCAGCATGAACTTCTTGTGGTGATGCCGAACTGATGATGATGGTAAATCTTGCAGTTATGGCAATGGCGAGAAGGATCCCAAGAGGACTCTAGAGTCCCCAAACATATGTAGGGTTGGTTCTCTGGACATTTTACTTCTGTGCAACAGACTTGAGAACTTGGAACTCGCATGGCGTGACAAAATCCATCTGTACCTTATGAATTTGTTGTTGGTTTCTGTTGTAGTGGCGCCAAAGCTGCAAATTTTCTCTTCTACTAGAGTTAGCAAACTTCTCCTACTATTCAACACACTGTTCTCATCATGCCTAATCTTGAGATTGGATAAAAGAAGGAGCTAGATATGATGTCTAATCTCTTGCACTGTTGAGATAGACCTCTGGCATCACCAAGAATCCATGCAAGAAAGATATGACCTCCTCAAAGTGGTGATGGAAATAAGGCATCCCTTTTTAAATGTCTGATCTCTCTCCTAACTATCTGTGTAATTTGGTGGCAATGTGGCAGTCAGCACACACCCTGCAGATTCTTGAAAATGCCGAGGGCAGTAAGTACCCTGAAGGTGCAACAATGAGTGCGAATGCAATGGCCAGCTTCCAGTGATGAGACAAATGGAAAATCTTTCTCCTCTTCTTCCTCTACATCAGTGAGAGAGATTTTGGATGTGGTATATGTCCACCACCATAGATGTCCAGAAAATCTCTTTTAACTCTGCATGGATTTCAATAATTTCAGAATGTTGGTGGTCAACCATTCCAAATGTATATACCTGGTTGTTGGTATCAATCCAGAAGTGTCCTGGGTGTTTTTTTTCAACACCCACTTCCAACTTGTGGCATTGAACATATATGCTGACAACCCACTTGCCAGCAGCAATAGCAACTTTTATATATTTGATAGCAGCAGATAGCCTGCAGTCTTTCCAGGGTTGTCCAATTCAAGAACTTATCTTTCGAATGCTGTCTCTCATCTCCACATTAATGTGAAGTCTGCAGGCACCAAGCAAGGACATCCTCCACATAGCAGCATCTGCTTCACCACAAAGCTGCATCTGGTTCATCCACACAAGAGCATCCAGTTCACTAGACCACAATGGTTATTTTATAAAACCATTTGGGATCACATATAAGGTCCCAAATTTGTTGGGCCCTGTCCCTGTGGGGGGCAGGGACCATCGCATTGGATCCAACTTTTGGAAGTTTTACATTAAAGGAACCAGTTTCTTTGGTGGAAGTGTTTAGACTGTTTAGATTGGAACTGATTTTTCCAGTGTTCAGAGTGTGGACACGGTAGGTAGATGTACAACACATTATCTATTGACAGGGCCAGCGTGTTTGTGATGCCTTGTTTCTGAAGTAGTAAGGGCGGGGCCACACTTGGACTTAATGTGTACATGTAAAAAGAGGGACAAGCTCACTAAAGGAAGCAACAAATCAAATGTGGCACTGGTGTCACTGGGCTTGACACAGATGCAGGATACTGCTCAATAAGAAAATTTATTTTCAATTTTTTTTTAATGTATGGTAACCACGGCCATCATGGTACACAATGACCTACAATGGGACGCCCTTCGTATTCAGAACCTAGCCTACCAAAGTTCAGTCAAACCTCATTGACTGGGCACAAAACCGTCTATGGCCAAATGCACCATCACAAACTTTTGTGTTATGAGTTATTGACATTTTGTCCCATGATAAAAAGATTTGTGTTCCATAATGGGCATGTATACCACTCACAATTAATATGGTTTTGTACATAAAAAATGGGGTTGTGTTTGGTCATGGGTGTGGTGTTGGATAGTATTGGGCCAGTTATTATCATGCTTGAAGGCAAATATGAGGAGTTCTTATTCCATCTTTGGTCATGGGCAAGAATTAGCGCCAGATTGAGGAAGGAATGAATGTGTTTGCTAATTGGAAAATTTGTGTACATAAATAGGGGGAGAATTGTGTGTTTTTTTTACATCCATCCAGTTTGGTGATGAGGTCCCAATGATCATCATTCACACTTTTGCTTGAAATAGTGATGTAAGAAAGATAATTAAATCATTCATCGCAGTTTAGGTACAATCAAAAGATTTTGATTTTTTAATTTATTGGGCACTATCTTGCAACAATGTCAAGCTTGGTGCAACATTTAATTCATTACTCCTGTTTGCTACCTAGCACTGAGGTAGAGATTAGGATGATTTTTTTTCATATTTAACTTGTGTTTTCAGCTTTGTCCACACTTACTGCAACATTACATAAATGAAAGGAAAATAGCATTTCTGAATGATACATTTCAATATATTATTTCCTTTTTTCTTTTGCAAGGTCATGATATCAATGGCATGGTATCTTCATCCTTCTCCAGTTTGATTTCATTATTTTAATCACTTTGGCTAATATTTTTGTAATTTGAATATTCAGTTCATGTGTCTTGAAAAAACTTTGTTGCTTGTGTTGTGTTGTAATCATATCATTTCATGTATTTGGATCATTCTTGTTTGTTTTTTGTTTTCTTTCTAGGTTTTTTCTTGTTATATTTTCAAATGGATGATCAAGAATTAACTTTAATTAACAATGGGTTTATTTGTGTTGTTGATTGAATTCTTCCATAAAATGTGAGAAGCACTTTTGATTGACATGCCATTGTTCACTCTCAACATTAATAACATGAACATGAATAACATTTAGAATTTATTGATAATAATTATTTTATACAATTATGAATTGACACGCAACTTCATTACAAAAGCACTTAATCTGAGATTATGGGTTAAACCATGAAATACTATGTGGTTTTCAATGTTTTTGTTAATTGAATATGATGACAACAAGTGGATACAAGATTTTCGAATCTCAAAGTACATCAATAATTGACATGGTTTCACAATTGAAACCTTTCATTACAAAGAAAAACACATGATACCATCTAACATTTCTAGGACAAATCAAAATTGCATATATGTTGTAAACAATCTTGTAGACTGTGTGGCATTACAAATGGCATCAAATAGTGTGGACTAGTTTTTATGTCCATAGAGAGAAAAGAACGTTGGACCAAGCTTTCCTAAGGACCAAATTATCAATTTATGGAAATGTAAAGATATCCAAAAAAATTGAACTTAAATATTTATAAATTATTATACATGTATCAATAATCTTATGTGTAGGATGAGGTCACATTCACAAATAGCCCAAAAGTCAAATTTTTTCTTGTAGTTTTCCAAGGCTCCTTTCTCCTAGGCAATGGATGGAAAGAATATAAGAACTTATGAAAAGACTAAATTTCAATGATATTCCTTTTCTCAATTTAAAACAACCTATAAATTTGTTGAAATGTTTTAAAAATCGGTTGGACCCATTAGTCCAAAAGTCACAAAATGGAGTTCACATCATCTTCTACCAAAAAGGAGCCAAAGGCACCCCCTTAACACTTTGCTTATTTATTGATCATTTGAAAAAAAAAGAAAAAAAAAGATTTTTTTTGAAAAAAATTCAAAATTTTTATAAAAAATTCACTATATTATTATGTTAATGTTTGTGTTGAATTTTTTTCATACATATGTTATTTTCCATTTTTTTCAAGAAGTTGTAATAATGTTTTCTATTTAAAAACACTAATTACAACTTCTTCTTCTTTTTAAATGAATTTTTAAAAATTCATATGATAGAATCAAAACTTCAAAATAGGTATACCAATATATTGAAAATAAAATTATATAAAAACAATTCCATTTGTATTTTTTTTTAAATGTTAAATACACAAATTTAATCAATGGTTACAAAGTCTAACTTTTGGTACATGTTAACATGACCTTACCCACTAATCAAATTTTACATGTAAATTAATTTCATTGACATTGGTTCCCACATGTATGAAATATGTGAAGAAAAGTGGAAATTTTCAATAAACTAATTAATTTAAAATGACTTGAGCAACTTTTTAAAACATTTTAACAACAAAGTTGGTTAGGTTGGAGTTTTTTAAAAATTTACTAACTTATGCACTAGATAAGTAAATCAATCATGGGGGACATTAAATATTAATATTTTACACTATTTGCATCAAACACAGTATTGTTTGGGGTATGATGAGAATTTTTTTTTTCTCACCTTATTATTACTTAGTTTTTTAATTCACATATTTAAGTCATCATGCATTTTATTATAATTGTCTTTTGCATTGAATTTTGATACCTTCTATAATTTAATTTCTGTTTTTTTAGTAATTGATCAAGAATGAAAAACACATGACAAGACCCCTTTTTTGAAGGTTTGAAAAATGCAATGAAAAAAATACAACTATATGTTCCCTTAGATGGATAAATTATAGATGCTATCAAACAAATAACGTACATATTTGATGTTCTAAACCATTAGTTGTTCCACTTCATTTAAGAACAAAAATACAAAAGACAAATCATGAACATATGATGTAGCTTTCTATTTTCATCCTTGAATTGATCCAAGATAGAAAGTTATTGTTCCTTGCTTCAAATTTCAAAACCTATGAAATCTTAACTTCAAACTAAACATGAGAACATTGCATGCAACAAAAGCAAAAAGTGAAATGGTATATCACATAATGCAAATGTTAATCAAATGTGGCATATTAGTGTTGTAATTCTTTTGGTCAATTTGAGCCTTCAATTAAAGGGATCATTATCAAACTGAAAAGTGTTGTCAACAACTTCATGGGTGAAAATAAATGCAATAGGGAACTTTGATGACATTTGCAAATCCTTTCTAACTTCTTGACGCGATAATGGTGTTTACAACAACAATTATTTGTATTTGTTCATTTATTAACTTATTGATTAAATTGAACCAACTACTAGCAATAATTGAACTAATTACTAATATTAATTCACTTTGTAACCAAGGTTTTTTTTTCAAATTTTTCAAGTAGGTGTATTAGCGAGAATCCTCAACATTAATTGGCAATAAATGGCGACTGTCCTAATGGACTAGTAGATTTTTTTGGGAATCCTACCTAGTTTTAGCGACCTAATGGAACACACAATTTAAATCTGATGACTTTTAACTTTTATTCTTAAGATATGGCAAGTTTTAAAAAAACATTCTCAAAAATCCACTTGTTGGATTCATTAGCCCATGTTTTTGTCACCAAGTGACGAAAATTTGTCACAAAACAAAACCTTGTTTGTAACCTATTAATTCACGATTGGGGTACCAAAAAAGAGTGTTTAACTAAAAAAGGATTATAAAGGACAACTTTGGATTTTTGTTTATCTTACATTATTATAATTGTAATGAATTTTTGTATGTCATTAAGTAAAATGATGTCTTTTTAAATTAATAAAAATATTTAAAAATAATTTGGATACTATGTTAATGTCCTTTTGAGCCTATAAACTAAAGGAATCAAGTGTTCAAAATATATTTTTAAAAAAAATAATCAAAAAGAAAACATAAAATCATACAATTGATTTCAATTTTTTTGTACAACAAAAACATGCCCTCTTCTATGAAAATACATGTTCATTGGATGAACTTATGAAAAACCAAACCATTCAAAATTTTCAAAGTCTTGAAAGTTTGAACGAAAGGGTTGCAAGGCAAAGGACTCATTTTAAAAATCATTTGATAAAAAATTATGTTCACTAGGTTCCAAATGTTTAGCTTTAGATGCAGGTCACATGTGAAGGAAATAAACATGTCAAAAAACATGTTTGGTTGTCCATTGAAACTCATTTTGATTTTTTTGGAATTTTTTGGATTTTTTTTGCATTTCTGGCATTAAACTAAAATATTCACACACAATTATGTATGATTGTGAAAAATCACCATTAACACATGAATTATCTTATATTGGACTATTCAATTTTTTTCACTTAAATTTGTTTCATGTAAATATTATTTGTATAAATAGCTTTAAAATTTCTTTAAGTCTTTACTTTTTTTTGGTACCCCAATCACGAATGGACCTAGTTGCCAAAGGGGCTAGAGAAGGGGGGAATGGGATTTTGAATAAATATGATTTTTTTTAAGAAAAATTTCAAAAAAATCAATATCACAAAACTGAAGGCAAAAACAAACCCTTGGAACACACCATGAAATTTAATAACATAACAAAAAAACATGTGTATTTTATTTAAAATTGCCACCTTTCAACAAAGTCCATGTTGAAATATATGAAAATACAGTGCCAAATACCACACTTTAAGAAGCCATGGCACAAATACCATTTATAAGGTGCAATGATCATACATTGATATATATTATGTGTAGATCACTAATAAGGAGCAAGGTTAAATTTATATGTGTCTATATAATACTTGACATGAGCCTTTGGTAGCCTTGAAGGTAGATGGTCAGAGGCAAAAAGAGGATACATATATGATATTATTATTATTATTATTATTTTGAAAGTGGCATTATTGAGCTGTGAACCGGAATTAGTTAAAAGTCCTCAGGTTGTGGACTACTTGATTATGTTTACTAACAATTATTATTAATACGTGTTCTAGGGCCATTGAAAAAGAAATAGCTCCCCTAGTCATGATAATTCCATGGCGGAATTTCAACGTTCTAGTAATTGGGATGGGTTGCAAGGTCGCTTATTGAATCGACGGTGTACCAAAGCCTGGAAGTTGTGTCTTTGTAGTTTAAATTTTTATGGTATGCGCTTGGACTAAACTTAATCTGAAACAACATTGTTGACTAGAGAAAAAGAATTGTATAGCCATGTAGTGCACGAACTGTGCAACTCTAATTGTAAATTCATAGGTTTCAAGCATCAATTGCAGCTAGATCAATAAATTTTCATTCTAAAAGAACAAATATTTCAAGTTTCATGTTTGAGCTTGATATTTAGGTCTTTCAATTGAATTAAAATTTTGTGTACATAGTATTCATCTGATTACGAATGTTTTAATCATCACTCGTGACTACCTTGAATTTCTTTACAATCTTGTAGGATTTGAAAGTATATATCTTTAATTTAGAAATAGTCGCCAAAAGTACCTCACACCTGAGACTCCACATAAATTAGAGATTTACCAATTTGGCAATTGCCACATGTCAAGTAAATGGTTAATCAAAAGTGACTACCATTTCAACAACAATGTTAACTTGTGAGTCTAGGTGAACTTTGAGCCTAAAGGAATCTTTATATATATATTTTTGCCAAGTATATAAAATATTAAATAATAATATAACTTGCCATGTAAATAGAATATTTGATGATGTGGACGAATATTTTACCATGTGGCAATATTTTGAACATGGATGAAACTTGGAAATGGATGAAAGATGGGAAGTGTTGAAACCTTTCCAAACATTAGATGAATGAAATTTGTATTGTAGTCATTAATTTTGCAATGCACACTCATCAAAGTATTTGACCAAGAAAATTTAATAGCAAAGCTAAATGAAACAATTTTAATGCTTGAAATACGTGTTCATGTAATATAAATTGTCCATCTCCATAGACAACAACCAATTGTCCATTTTGGGATATGTTGGAAGTTATAGACCCTAGAAACCAACTTGCTTTTAAGATTATTAAGGGTTGGATTTATTATCTTTCAAAACTAAATAATTTAAATCAAATGAACTTTCTTGCACTTCACATTCATGAGCAAAGCCGAACAATACAAAAGAAAAATGTGAATAGATATATTGTAATGTCCATTTGTACAAAGTAATTTTTTTTTGTCATTTCAAGGATTTGCTTCATTCTTTAGACAAGACAAAAGTCAATTTGTTTTTCACAACTTGTAAAACATTGAACTTCATTCCAATTCCAAGTCAAATGATGAATGATTTTTTTTGTCTACTCACAAAACATAACATGTTGTGAAATGCAATATATGTGTTTATAGTGCACCCATTTCCTTTGCCCACCCAATGAACTACCAGTTACCCTAAAGTTTTCTTATATATTTTAGATTATTTTAACTTAAAATTATTTTCCACTATTTTATGTTATTTCAACTTAAGTTATTTTAAATTACCTTTATTCAAAGTTATTTTCGGTTATTTTTGGCTATTTCAACTTATGCCATCTTTAAAAAAATTTGGTTATTTTAGACTATTCCACCCTAGGCTATTTAAAGTTATTTTAGATTATTACACCTCAGGTTATGCTAAGTTATTTTACTTTAGGTTATTTCAAATTATTATAAGTTATCGTACCTTAGGTTATTTTAGGGTTATGTCATCACCATAAGCTATTGTAACCTATATTAGCTAGGTTATAAAAGTCCAAAATATAACACCATTAAAATTTTAAAAAATTAGTTCATAAAGTTATTTTATCATGAGGCCTTGAAAGTAAAATGGGTTCATTAGCCAATGTTTTAGCCTAATTCAATTTCGCCCATGGTGAAATCATTTATGCCTAATTTCATGAAAGTTCATTTTTTTTTGTTATTCAGATTATTTATAAATTAGTACAAATCGATATTAATTTTAAAAATATTGAATCTGACTATTTATTAATTTATTAAAAAATTTGGTACTCATACAACTTTAAAAACATGTAATAGCTAGCATTAAATTTATTTTCATGAATGAAAAGACCTTTCCAATAAATTAAATGAAAATAATATTCAAATAAATTTTAATACAAGTTATAATGCCAAAAATATTATATGTGTACAAATCAATAAGTAAGAAGTTTACATATATAATGTTAGTACTTTACATAATGTTAAAATTGCATGATAAAATAATTTACCCCTAAATCAAAATAATTCAATATAGGGTTCTTTTTTAACTTATTCAAATTATTGTAAACATAGATTAATATAAATAAGTTAATTTATGAATCTATAAAACTTTATGTCTATTTATTTATCAAAACCTTTAGTCATACAGCATGAAAAAATGTTATAAAAAACCATGAAAAGATGGATTAATTATAATTAATGTAATAGTTTTTAAATAAATTTTATATTCAATAAATACATGTTTAAAAGGAAGGGAAATATAATATATTTTATATCAACAAAAATATATTTTCTAACAAAAAAATCAATTAAAAAAGGTTTATTGACAAATTATGTTATTTGAAAAAAAAATCCCCCTCAAAACATATTGTGGAAATGTATTATATAACAAATTCAAATGCATTTTTAGTCAAATTATTGATTATTATTTTATGAAAATTTTATATGTGTGAAACTATTAAGGGAATTATATATAATAAATTTATTTTTTCATTTAAACAAAAGTATGAGAAGGATAATAATGGTGAAAAAAAGGATTTTTTTTCAAAACAACATTGTTGAAATGTCTTAAGTTGTAAGTTTCAAATGTATTTTCAGTCAAATTAAATAGTTATTTTTTCTTTTAAATATTAAAGATATGTATAACTTGAAAAAATCTTCTTAAATTAAATTAAAATTTTCATTTGGACAAAATATGAAAAATATAATAATGGTTAAAGAAAGAATAAATCTTCAATTTTTCATTGTTGAAATGTATTAAACTACAATATTCAAATGCATTTTATGTCAAAATAAATAGTTTTTTTTCTTTAAAATACTAAAGACCTATACATCTTGGAAATAAAATCTTATAATGAAGTTAATTTGTTTCCTTTTGGACATTGTATGAAAAATATAATAATAACTAAAATTGGTTTTTGACAAAACATTTAGAATAAACAACATAATAAATCCAATCATCACCTCATTTGTTTCATATCAAACAAGGGGTTGGATGGCAATGGTAATGGGTTATTACCTTGAAGTTGAAGGTTGAAACCTTGATAAAACTTCCCATGTGGTAAGTGGTCTTTGTTAATTGTAAAATCAACATTGTATGTATGTAAAATGATAAATGTACATAAAATAATAATATAAAATTCGAAATTCGAAATAATATTAGCTAAATATGAAATTAATTATAAAATTAATCTAATTAAAAAATCAATCTCATTTGATAATTTTTTAATATGATTAATTTTTAATGAATTTGCTTATGTGTCCCAACTCGTTGTCAATCAGTAAAAGATGTGGTGAATTCACTAGATTTTTAATATAATGAATTAGTGGTGATTTCATTTAAATGATTATTAAAACTGCTATGAACTAAGGACACATCCATATAAACGTAATGTAAGGTAAAATAATTTGAAATAATACAAAAATGTATATTATATTAATTTATAATAACATGGGTTGGAATAGCTTAAGACATTTGATGTGATATATGGGTAAAAAAACCTAAAATAATTTAAGGTCAAATGTACTAAAATAATTGAAAAAAACCTATAATAAGTAAAAATAACATATAATAGCCTAAGGTGGAATAACTTAAAATAATCAATAAGAGCCTAGGGTAGATAGCCTAAAATAACATAAATTGGAATATGTTAAAATGACATATAATGAATTAGTCTAAATTAATTTTTAAAAAACTCCTAGGTTGGAATACTTTAAAATAATCAATAATACCTTCTAGAGTATAATAGTTTGATGTGAAATAACAAAAAAAAATCCAAAATAAAGTAAGATAAAATAACTTAAAATAACCTAGGGCAAAATAATATGTATTAGCTTAGGGTATTTAAAATAACAACATTAAAAAAAAACATTTACTATAATGAATTATTTCAATTAGTAATGTATTATGTCAAGTACTAATATGAAATATGATGATCATTGCATAGTGGCTTTATAATGATATAACTTTAACAAGGTGAAATCATTAAAGTGAGGTGGACTTATTTCACTTTTAAGGTTTTAGAATGTTTTAAATTAATGAACTGCACCACATTTTTGTACTAATGAATGTTGTATTGGAAGTAAAAGACATTTATTGTTTTCACCGTAGTTGTATTAATAATTAACATGGTGTTTCTAAATTTAAGCTAGTGACATTGGAACCTTGTTGAGTTTTCAATATTAATTATGACTTGCAAACCTAGCATTACAATAAAATACGTCCATGTTCATTGAATGATTTCATTAGTCCCACTAAACGAGGCCTGGTGGGGATCCATGGGTTCATCGGTCCATTAAGTGTGGACCAATGAACTACACCCACATTTTGTAATAATAAAGGCACAATGATTTGGAACAATTTGGCCCATCTTCTAGCTTCTAACTTTGTTATTGGAGATAAATTTCTTGTGCTTGCAAAACTAAACAATCTTAAATGTGTGGACTTTTTCCTATTTCAATGTGTTAGATGCATGGAAATGTTCAAGAGGACAAGGGCCTAGATGATTATGGATTTTTTGTTGAACTAGATAGGGATGAAATATGAGGTTTGTACTACCAATAATCAAGAAAAAATGAACATTATTATGTGTTATTGAAAGACAAAGGCACAACCTTTATCTATGTTCATCTTGTTATAGGTTCAAAATTTGTTATGATTCTACCTATTCATAGATAGAAAGGTGCTCCAAGGGTTTATAAACTTTTCCTTAGTGCCTTATAATATATCAAAACTATTGTAGAACATTACTTGTAAGATGATGAAGATGATGAATAATTTTTTTGGTTATGTAAATTTGGTGGATTGCATCTTTTTTGAGGTTGCAACTTCACACATTTGATGGAAAATGGGTCCTTTTCATTCTACTACAAGATGTGAAGTTTTTTGATAAATGAATATATGAATATTTATTTTATGGGAGTGCATTTTTATACTTGGATGGTTTTGTACCATTGTGGTGTTGAATTTGCTCAAAGTTTGTGATGTTTTGGATAGTACCTAAATAGTATATGTGTGAGTTTGGGTTATAGATGGAAACTACATGATGTATTTATATTCAAGGCCATTTTAAATTTCCAAGGCCAATATAAACAACTATCTAGCTCCCTTTGAGTTACACAAGGGCAACAACCTATTTGTTGTATTATATAATTTTTATGTAAATTTTAGTGTAAAATTAAGTTCACAAAATTGAACCTAGCTTGGATTTAATGGTACACAATAATATATATTTAAAAATATTACATAAACTTCTCCAACATAGAATTTTCGTGAAGCTTGCTATTATGTTATTGTTTAAAGTTTTTTCTTTTTCTTTTTCAATATTATGGTTTTGAAGCTTTGGCAAAATTTCCCATATGTTGAGGATTTTTTAATCCCTAATTTACACATAGAAATGAAAATGTTGAACTTGTTCCAAATTTATTGGAACCACATTGTGGATATTCACCAAAAACACTCAAGTTGGGACTTTTGCTCAATGGTTTATTTTGATGAATATTTTCCTTGAACTTTTTGACATTAAATATTGATATCTAGTCCTATTAATTATATCCACATGATTTCAAAAGAAATCCACATGCCCCAAAATGACATTGTTTTGCAAGTTTCCATATAATGGGTAGCCAAGAATATAGAGTTTGATCCAACATTATTAATTAACTAAACATCTATATTTATTACTTTATCAAAATATTTGGTCATGCAACTTGAGAAAATTTTATAATTTATATTAAGTCACATTTAGTGGATTGAAATGACCTTTCAAAAATAAGATGGAAATTTATTATTCATACTAATATTTAATACAAATTATGACATTAAAATATGTATAAATTAGTAATTATGAAATTTACGTAATTTCAATACTTTATATAAAAATCAAAATTTTTGTACATAATATTATTTTTTAATAAAATAGATATTATATTTTGAGTTAAATTTAAATATTTAATTATTTTTTATTAAACAAACACCATTTATTGATTCATTATGTGTTAAAAGGTAAGGAAATTTAATATTTAATATTACATTATTTTTAAAATCCTTAAAATAATCCATCTTGATATTAAATATGTTTATTTACAAATCATTTTCTGATTTTATATATTTTTTCAAGACATCATTGTCGTTCAAATGTATGAAATAGTGAAGATTCAAATGTAGTTTTAGTCAAATAAATTAATGGTTTTTTTAAAAAAGTTATAGATGTGTACATCTTGGAAATTTATTTATTTATTTTCATTTGGACAAAGTATGAAAAAAAATTGGTTAAAGTTGGGTACCTTTGTATGGGACAAATGATGATGTGGGATAATGTTGTAATGTTTCCCTTTAATTAAATTTATTTCATATCCTTTGTCAATAAGTTCAATTTTGTAAACTATATAAGTAGATGAGAGAATATTGGTCTACACATAATAAATGCACTAATTAGATTCAAAATGCAAGTATTACTTGTGATGAACCAATAAAAAAGGATCCTACTTACCTACTTACTTAGGCATATTTACTTACATATGTGTACCCACCTACTTAAACTTTTAGGCTACTTAGGCTTAAACTACTTATTTTAGTTAGGCTAGTTTTGTAAGCTAGCCTAAGTTGTTTAAGGTTTTAAAATAGGAAAGGTTGATAAGTTATGTTAATAAATAGGTAGTTAGATTGTCAGTGTGGTTTTATTATGTTTTAAATACATGTTTTCATGTCATAAATCAATAAATACCTAATATTTAATTATATTTTCCACAATTAAAAGTCACACAATTAATGGCATGAATTATTATGACCATGATTATTACTAGTGGCATAAGCCACAAGTTTGATTTCACTACATATTTACATAGTAATATGTGACCTACATTATTAGAGACACAATAAAATGTGAAGTAATATAGCCATGTTTTAGCATACTATTTATTATTTTTGATATCAGAAAACCGTTAATTTCTTTAATCGCCACATCCTTGTTATTACGGTTTTTAATGTTATCATTATCATTCACAAGGCCTTTAATAATGTGCTACAAACTAGATTACATTCATTGTAAGTATCCAAAAGCTTTCGACAAATCCGAAAACAAACCTTTAATTCAATAATGCACAAACAAATCTAACAAGCTCTCAAGCTTTTGAAATGGGCATTGAAAAAGAACCATGGGTTATCCAAATCCAATGTGAACAATGACAGTTCAAAGTAAGAGCAAGTAGGCACACAAATTCTATGTTTACTAGGTGGGGAATTCAAACAAAAAGTTCAACACATGTTCAAGGCACTATATTGTTGAAGGAATTACAACAACAAATGCTTGAACCTTGCATGTGAACAAACAAATACACAAACTACATCTAAGTGAGAAGCAACAAAAACAATACACACAATAAAAAACGTCAAACACTAAAAGGTAGGGGAAATGAACCTTGTGCATTTTCAATTTCAAAACTTGACCAATAGGATTTTAAATAATATGTTTTGTGCCATGTGGCCAGGGAGTCTTGAACTATTTGGTCCTACGATTCTTGGGGATACCTTTAACATAATTGTGCCCATCACCAAAATTGACCAATATATTTATGGACTATTGCCACTTGAGCAACATCACAAAATTGACAAAAAAAAACATCCATATGATGTAGGTATCTTTTATGCATAATTTACAAAACTAAAAAGCTTATGGATTTGTAAAGTGAACTCATGGACTTTCACCCCTTGATAACAACATTTTGTATGGACTTCAACAAGATTTCGTATGGATTTCGTATGGATTTTATGGTATATAGTTGACGATGATATATGGTATACAAATATAATTTAATCATATAATAAAAATACAAATCATGTCCTCTTAAAATTGGATCCAAATCCTTTTGATAATATGTCGAAATAATCTTGGATTGATTTAGTAAATTGTATGCCTTTCTTTCCATTCAATTCTTCCAACATTTCCAAAATGTCTGGCATTCCTAGTCTTTTCTCTCGGTCTTCCTATAAGAAACAAATGTCATGAAAGTTAGATGTTTATTATTTAATTGTTATACATTGCAAAACTATGACAAAACATGCTCCAATAATGGGAACATATTTTCATGTTTCAATACTCAATGACAAGATTTGAACATATCTTTCAAAAACATATGTTGAAAGCAACCTATATCTTTATTCAACAACATCATTTTATTGAGATTGAAAATAGGATATTTGTTGATTATATATATCAAACTTGAAATTGGTTTAAAAGAATTCCAAGTGAAATATGGTTTTTGAATGTACCATTTACATGTGTAAACCTTTTTAGGAAGTTTTACATGTTCATTGAGTAATCCAATTTTATTAATTTCAAATTGTTTTAAGCATTCCATTAACCCATGATTTTAGGTTTTTGAAATTCACTTTAGCCTAGATTGAATGATAAACATAAAAGATTTGGCATGAAGATTACTTGGATGCATTTAAGGGAAATTTGCAAAATTAATTTGGCTTCATTGTTGTCAAACCCCACAATTGAATTTTTGATTATAACATTGAAAATTTGTTGAAGTCCATCTTCTTCCACATGAATCTTTTGTGCCCATTGGATAAATTTGCGAATTTGAACCCGGTCCAAAGTGAATTGTGATCCTTTCACAAGTTCAATCAATAATACTCCAAAGCTATACACATCACATTTTGGTGACACATGTCTTTGTTTTGATTCTGGTAGAAGCTCTGGTGCCATATATCCGAATGATCCTGGTGTGGAAGTTGAAGCCAGTGTAATATTCTGAATTTTGATTTGCCAAACAACATAATTCAATCACTTCAATGGGTTTTGCATCATTGAATATATAAGTTGAAATTCATAAAATCCACATTGAATGTAATGCAATACCAATAGGAAACGTTAATTTATTTTTGAATTTATTTTCAATCCCAAAAATTTCAAAACTTGAATCAATATTTTTGTAAATATAATGTGTATGCACATAATTAATCAAAGAAAAAAAAGGGAAGGCACATACCACATTTTCATCATGGCCTTTTAGAATTTTGGCCAACCCAAAATCGGCCAATTTTGGGGTGTAATCCTTATCCAAAAGGATGTTTCCTGGTTTGATGTCAAGATGAATAATGGTCGGATTACATTTGTGATGTAAGTATGCCAATCCTTGAGCAACTCCTATAATTATGGACACTCGTTTGTTCCAATTCAAAAGCTTGTCATGGGATAGCCATTTATCAAGAGATTTATTTGACATGTATTCATACACCAACATGTGGTTTAACCCTTGAATACAATACCCCAAAAGTCGAACCAAATTGATATGTTGAGTTAACCCCAAAGTGCGCACTTCTGATGTGAAAGATTTTTTTGCACCTTCATTATGATAGCCACTCCAATTTAAAACTTTAATCGCAATCTTTATGCCTTTCCAACGACTTTCATAAACTTCTCCAAATAATCCTTTCCCCAAAAATTTCCGAAAATTCAATTCATCATATGTGAAAAGTCGAATATTCGAATTGCATTGCAAGGATTCTATCATAGGTTGGTATTCAGTCAACATCCATTTCAACCAATTTTGAGTTTGTAATATGAAATGATTATTTGGTTCAAGAACATGAACCTTTTCCATAATGTTTAATGCAATTTGATAATTATTCAAACTCCAATTTGTGTGGGCACGAGTTATTAAAGTGAATGCATGGTTTGGTTGAAGAACATCAGCCTTGTCAAGGTCCTCCAAGGCTCCTTGATAGTCCTTCAAAATCCTTTTGACCTCTCCACGATGTTGCAAAGTGAATGCATGGTTTGGTTGAAGAACATCAACCTTGTCAAGGTCCTCCAAGGCTCCTTGATAGTCCTTCAAAATCCTTTTGACCTCTCCACGGTGTTGCAAAGTGAATGCATCGTTTGGTTCAAGAACATCAGCCTTGTCAAGGTCTTCCAAGGCTCCTTGATAATCCTCCAACATCCTTTTGACATCTCCACGGTGTTGCAAAGTGAATGCATGGTTTGGTTGAAGAACATCAGCCTTGTCAAGGTCCTCCAAGGCTCCTTGATAGTCTTTCAAAATGCTTTTGACATCTCCACGGATTTGCAAAGTGAATGCATTGTTTGGTTCAAGAACATCAGCCTTTCCAAGGTCCTCCAAGGCTCCTTGATAATCCTCCAACATCCTTTTGACATGTCCACGGTGTTGCAAAGTGAATGCATGGTTTGGTTGAAGAACATCAGCCTTGTCAAGGTCCTCCAAGGTTCCTT
>Ga0116227_10000950_pt1 | contig 61478 bp, 24 predicted proteins | sample S1TSphgellanicum_FD_89693 | JGI IMG/M metagenome (GOLD analysis project Ga0116227, IMG submission 89693) | Host-associated microbial communities from peat moss isolated from Minnesota, USA - S1T2_Fb - Sphagnum magellanicum MG | ecosystem: Host-associated > Plants > Peat moss > Unclassified... | reverse complement strand
GCCTTTCTTAAAAAAAGGGGCCTAGGGAGGGGGCACCACCTGGTTCCCCCCCTTTTTTTAGGAAACCCCCCCCCCCCCCCCAACATGTGGGCCTTACAGATCATAGAGCACAATTCCAACATTATCATAAGCCTAACCATAGGTTAAGCTCACAAGGCCATAGGAACAACTTGAGGTACCTACCTTGCACCTACTTAGGCCAGGCTTCTTGTAAGTGTAAAATGCTCCTTTTTTGAGGAGAGATTAGTAATGCGTATAAGGCACTGCCCTTCAAATGCACTGGTTACAATTTCTCAATGCTTTTTATTATGTCCTTTATTAAAAATTTCCATTAGAGCTTATCAGTAGTTGCAAAATAGGTGTGTGTTTTAATCAAATATCCAAGGAGACAAGGTAGTCAAGATTTCCACTCTTCTTCCATTGCGGGTGGGAGAGTGAGATGGAAGGACAGAAAGACTGGTTTTTTGGGTTTTTTTTTTTAATGAAAATTTTCAGCAAACGTATCGAGGTGAACAAGTGATTTGGCAGCCATTCACGGAATTAATGATAATTCACTCAACCAAAAGATGATGACACAGTCTTTATCTTCTTCTTTTTTTTTGCTTCATCATGCACATGATGACACAACCTTTTTTTTTCTTCTTTTGGCTTCATGATGTAACATGCACCCGTTACCACCACAATTTATCTCATAAAATGCCTAAAGTTCAAATGTCACAAAGGTAGGCAAAAGGGAAGTTACACCATGATTTTATTTTATTTTGTGCATGTTAAATGTTTTAATTTTTTTTTTTACTGATGAGCCAATCAATCAAGGTGGCACCTTTATCAACAAAAAAAAATGAATTTTTTCAAAAAAAATATAACAATAAATACCATTACCATTAGTTTTGTAACATAGGTTACCTATTACAACAAACCTAGCAATGTTAAAGATTCACTGGGTCACCTAGCTACCAAAAGCAGCTCCCAAACTTTCACTGGGCAGGGTTAAGCGGCTCATAATGCTCCCAGTCACAGTGGTTATTAATTCAACCCCTCAAAGCCTAACCCATTCTACAACCATTTTACTTCTAATTGAAATTTTACATAGAAATTTGATTTTGCTTTGTAGTCCCACTCATAGGACTACAAAGCAAGTTTTTTCAACATGACACTCGTGCACCTACCTTGCTCCTTCATCTGGCACACACAATGACCAAGTTAGTTAAGTACCCATTAGACAAATTTCAGACCAAATGTTATTCTTCAAATCAAAATGAATCTCTCAATCCTTGCAATATTGTGAATGTGAAAAACATTGGAAATGGATGACAACTTCAAAGGGAGGCCAAAGTGATGCCCATGCCTATAGCCATTGGAACTATTACCAAAGTTAGCCCATGTTATTCACCTGTGATCTATCTGCAACATCTTATTAGTGCACTCTTGAGTGGGGTCAATTAGATTCAATAGTGGTTTGTTCATAAATCAGGTTTTTCATCCATAATGGATCAAAATTCATCCATCATCACTTAATTTATTATTCATGGACAATTTTCTTTTTGTCATCATTCACTTTTCATTCAACATCATCCACATTTTTCCAATAAATTTCATCATGATTCATTTTGACTTATAACGAATGAAATTAATTCACCCCATTATCACAAACTTGCCCCTTCCATGTATTTGTGTTTTCGCAACACTTTAACAATGTGTTCCAATTTAAGGGCTAATGAAATGTTGATACAATCATGGATATGATGTTGTGATAACATTGTAATACATTATGATAATTGATCATTGTATTTCAGCGTCAGTACAACATTGTATCAATGATTGATTAACATTTCATTAGCATTTAACTTTGAACACATTGTTAAAATATTGTAAAAACACATATACAAGGAGGGGGCAAGTTTGTGATTGACGCCCATTTTTCATTCATAACATATTTTTAAGATGGTGCTCAAAAAGGGTTTTCTAGACATTGAATTAATATGAAAGCATCATTGAACTAATTCTCCAAATGAGCTTAAATAGAAATAATCCTCAAATTATTTTATTTAACACCAATTTGAAGTACAACCTTCCACTTTAGCATTTTTTTTTTAGTTTAATGTTTTTAGACTTTTCATGTTATGAACAATGTTATGTTTGATAGCACATAAATCTATTAACATATTGCCATGAGTATGAAATTATTCAAGCATGAGTACTTTTTCCACATGGACACAAGGGCTAGCATGAAAAACCAATCATAATCCGATACAATACACAAGAAAATGAGCAAAGGCAACAACTATGCAAACATGGATTTCTATGATATTTAATTCATATGGTGAATGAACTCCTACGTAAACAAGGCTTTGTTGCAAGGCCATACCTTAATTTGGTGAGTAATGATTAAATTGAAAGCAATAGGTTGGATTATGTACTCATAATCTATGAGTGGGTTAGGCCATAAAAGCTTCAGTATAAGATTTCTTTAAAGCTCTTTGTCCAAATATTGATGTCTCAAATCATCTTAATGGTGGATTGTTCTATTTGTGAAATAGGTCAAAACAATAACTTTGCAATATGTGGGTTCTTTTCAGTCTTCATGTGTATGCATATTAAATCAAATAAACTTTTGATACAACATACGATAGTTTCTTAAGGATTAGAAGATATGACAAGCAAGATAGCCTGTAGAACAAAGGTTTAAATGGGAGATAGATGTTTTTCCCATAACATTGGGAAGGATTGAAGCTTTTGGATTTGCAAGCAATTATAGTTAGTGTTCTTAACTAACCTATTGATAAAGGGTTAGCTTCAATGGGTGAGATTTGCAAGCTATTGATTCACAAATTAGGGATCACTATCACAATGTACTAGGATCGAACAAGTGAACAAACTCAAGCATTTAGTCACTCTTATAAAATGTGTGGGTATACACTACAACAAAAAATATGGGCCCAATTATCTCAACATTCCACTCATTTTGCAATGAATTTCACGAAAATTTATTACAATGAATTCAGATTTGGAAATGTGAACAAACAAGTGAGCATTGAGTGAAGCAGGACCGGTGCTATGGACCAAGTGAAATACATGGCCTATATATATGTACATTGTCCACATCTGGATTTTATTTATTTTTCATTTATTAACAATATACTTATCAAATTGAAAAATATAATAATAATAATAATAATATCATTTTCCATTATTGATTTTTTCTTTAAATAACTAATTCAAGGTCCACTGGCAAGGATCCTTAGCATTAATTAGCATAAAATGGTGACCATCCTAGGTGGGCTGTAGCAATTTACAAAAGTGTTGATGACCTAAGAAGTGCCTAGTCTGGATGTAGCTAATTTTATTATTTTCGAAAAATGATGAAAATTCTCTAGAAATAACAATTTTTCTTTTCTTTCATTTTCTGAAAAAAGTTCACCAAGTTGCAAATTTTCATCACAAATTTTATTTTATTTTTTGAAAATTCAAACTTTAATGACTTGCCTTTTCTTTTTCAGATCTCAAATCAAGCAAATTAAAATATTCTTTTAAATATTTTACCAAGATATTTTCAAGAAAAAAAAATCTACAAATGTTAAATTATTTTGAAGAAAAGTCTTTTGAAAGTCAACTTTTTCACAATCAAATTTAACATTTCTTGACAAAATATTTTAAAGGTGCTTCAATTTTATATGAAATTCAAGGTCTTCATAAACCTTTGACACTTGGTTATTATTAAATATTAAATACTAAAATTAAATATTTGACAAGGTTATTAATCATTTTAGTTATTGTCAAGGCTATTATGAAAGCCTTGAATAGTTAAAATTTAACAAAGTTAACAAGGTTACTTGAAGATTACTTGAATATATTCAATACTTAAGATTTATGATTTTAAAATATTATTAATGTGCACTTTTAAACCATTTAGAACTTGCAATTGTTAATGAAGAACAGTGAATAAAAAGTATTATTTGCATATTTAAAAGCCAAGTAACACTTGTATCATAATATTTGAAATGAAATGTTTTTGGCCTGGCGTAAAACCCTAAAATTAAAAGGTTGTTTTAAGTTGATTGTAGAATGTATCTAGATGCAACATGTTTCCAACCTTTTGTTCAATCTAGTAGGGGAGTTGATGTCACATGGGCCTCCTCCCCCATTAGATTGGTGAAAGTGATCAAGTGATCATTTAACCCCAAAAATGAACACTTGATTGCCAAAACCAACAAACAACTTTTGCCCTTTACAAAAAGAATGGGGATTAGGCTTCATAAGATAGATGGACTTCATGGAGTTGATGAGTGGGACCTGAAAGGAGGCATGATGGGTATAAAGGGAGATCTTTATTCTGGCTGGAGCTTCCCATGAATTTTTCCCTCAGATTCTGCAACCCTAAATTGCTTGCTGGATGTGGAGTTTTGATTTTCTTTGGTGGTTTTTTGTGGGGGAATTGTGGTGTCAAGCAACTCAATCCACATGGGTTGCAACATTGCGTGTTTGGTGGGCATTGCTACCTCTGGATTCTGTTTTCCTGGGTACATGGGGGAGAGGCGAGTGGGTTATGTGTCTTGGTACCCATGAATGCACCATCCATTGGAAACCCGTTATGACTCATTTGTGGATGACCCACAACTGAGGCCCTCTTTACACTAAGGTTGAGAGGCTCATTCGTGGATCAACCGCAACTAAGGCCCTTTTTACACTAAGGCTGAGGCTGCACCTTTGTGGATGAACCACAACTGAGGCCCTCTTTACACTAAGGCTGAGGCTGAGGACCGACGGACCATGAAATTTTTAAACCATTAATTAAACTCATACCAATGGGAATCCCTTGGAAATTTCAAAAGAGATTTTGAGTGGGCCAAGGATGTCAAATGTGGTGTAAAGTCAAAAAAAATGAAATTCAAGCTTGTTGAGGGACCTTGATAGTAAGAGGGAAGTATTCAAAATTCCTCCCAAACATACCATACCCTTTCTAAAAACTAATAAAATAATATTTGAAAACTAATTACATCTTTTTATTTCCCTTGGTGTCCCCGTGAATTGCGAAAAGCCCAACCTCTTTTGAGGCGGGTTGCACACAAATTCCATGAAACACTAAAACTTTATCTTTATGTTGCCATGTGAGATTCCATGTATACTTTTCATCCATTTTCAATTTTAAAATCCTTTTGGGCTCACTACCCCTACAAAGTGAACTTGAAACGGGTAATGCATTTCTATCCAATCACTGACTTTTAAAGTCATGGCACGAGAGCTCTCAGCCCTAGTGTAAAAAGGGCCTGAGGCCAGGGCATTATGCAACCCATTGGAAACCCATCATGACTTAGTTGTGGATTACCCACAACCGAGTTACCAAGGTATTCACTCCCTCCTACTTCCATCTCACATTACCTTGCTAACCTATCCTGGGGAAAAATCTTTACTAGGCATATATAGCCCGTGTCCTTCATTTGAGAGATTTGTGATATATGAAACCTAACAAAAGACCAAATATGAAATTAGTCATTGATTCCTCATTCTATGGTTTGTAGGTAAGTAAAAGTGACATGCCCTGCCCTTCCACTTAAGAAGTGTCTTAAGAGAGAATGGGCCTCATATCTAGACCACCTTAGTGGGGCACTAAGGCAATATGGGTTAGGCCAGAAATGCGACTCAGATGGGAGGCCACAAAGGTGGCTAAACCCACAAGGTCCAATTGGCACAAAGAGTTGCAACACCAACAAACAAGGTCGTGTCGGGGGCCATTTTGGAATGTGACAAAGTGAAGTTTGCAAAAACATTCACAGTTTGCACCTTGGATGATATTGAGACCATCTTAGGGAACACTTTTTTAAATGCTTATCATGTAAATGTTTTGAGAGGAAGCTTTAAATTAAGAATCATTGTTAGGCTAACAAATAGGTTTGTTAGTTTAAAAGTTGAATACCGAGCTAATTTAGCTAAGGTAGGTATTCATGTGGTCTCCTTGCAAGAATTGTAAGAGACTTCATTTTTAATTCTTATATGTGTGGATGAATCTATTACCAAGTCTAAAGCCAAAGGGGCTAAGTTTTGACCTACTTGTATTTCCAATATTGTCAACCAAAAATGATGAAAGAAATCCATACATAGTGAATTCTTTGATGTCAACATTTGCTCAATGAATGGTGGGTTGATGTAAACAATAAAATACTTTGTGTTATTAAAAAACAACCATCTAGTAGACTTTACAAATTAATCTTAAATATTAAGGAAAAAATGTTCAATCTTTCAAAAGGTTAAATAATTGATTATTGGCTACAAAGAAAAACAAAGAATGATCTCAAGAGACATAGATGTGATAGAAATGGTGAATTTATGAAGGTAAAGACTTTTTTAGCGGCATGGCTAAGACAAAAGCCAAATGTTTGTCATATATGAGGTTTGTAGGAATGTAACATATTAATCTTAATATACTAAAAGAGATGAAAAAAACCTTGACTTCAAGAACAACAAATGTATAATCTTAACCAAGTGTCTTCATGTAAGGAGTTTGACTCATGACCTTTTTTGGGATTTTTTTAAAGACTTTTAAAAGTCATATTAAACTTTGGGGCATAACATTGAAGTCTTATGGTGAATTGTTTTTTGTTAATATTATAATTATGACAAATAATGTTGAATCATTAAGTTCCAAATAGGCAAATCATGTAAATTGTGAAAAATGGAATCCTTATAAAATATTTTTTTGATTATTACAAAAGTTGTACCTATAAAGAACTTTGTAATTATCAATTTATGACATGTAACAATACAATGTTTATGAATTATTAACCATTGGTATGTACTTAAATGCCTAAATATTTCATTTTGTAATATCTTGATAATTGATCAACAATCTAAAGTTCTTTTGATTGATATGTGTAATAAAACTACATTCGTGACCTCCTAAGTGATACTCCTTAGCACAAAAATATTCAACCAGTATAATCAAGTATCAATTAAAACTTATTGGATTTGGGATGTGAACAAGAGGCAAATGGTTATGGGTTGTAGGATGTTTTGTTCAATGAAAAAGAAACCTATATAAATTCAACAATTGAAGTCAAAAACTCAACAAGTGTGACCATTATCATTAGTGATTTCAACATTTAGAAAAAAACACATGTAAGTGTCAATTCTACTAGAAGTTCCAAATGAAGAAGCATAGTTGCCACAAAATGGATAACAAGAAATAGAAAAATGTAGGTGAAGGTGATAGGGTGAACACTCATGGTCCATCTAATCAACATATAAAGAATTATTGGACATTCATAATGTTCCCAATGAAAAAGGGGGTATGTAAAAGCTCCTAGGGTATATACAACACAATGATAGGCAAAAATTTCTAGGGTGTGAAAACCACCACATGTTTTTAGTAAATGGATAATCACCTACCCTACATTGACAACCAACACTAAAGTCCTTCCTATATATTAGATGAACCCATGGTACTACTTGAAGAAACAACAATGTCATTGTACTATGTAATAGTTGAATGACAAGAAACCTCAAAGGAGGAAAGCACTTTTTTACACAAGAATGAGACGTGGAGATCAATGGACTTATCAAAAGGAAAACAAACTATGAAGTGCAAATGGGTTTTCAAAAGTAAACCTAAATTTGCACTATTGATAAACATAAAGCAAGGTTTGTAATGAAAGGTGGCATCAATAGTTGATTATAATGTGACATATGCACCTATTGTTACATTCTCTATCAAAACAATCTTTGTAATTGTTTGGACTTGAATCTTTTGACATTATATAGTTTGACATAAAGATGGCATTCTTACAAGATGAACTCATAGAAAAAAAATTTGTGTACTAACTACAAGGATTCTTGAATAAAGGAAAAGAATACAAAGTTTACAAACTAAAAGTTTATAAATTGTTTGAAAGCATGTATGAGTTTTTTTTTTAAATTGAACACAATATTTGATATTTTTTGTCTAGTATCGGGCAAGTGCATGGTTGGGTGGACCATTTATTAAATAAGAAGGGCAATTGTTTTGCAGTGGGTGTGATCACAATTTTTACATTCTATTAAATATGTTAAAATTTGTTAATAGGGATTCACATTTAGGGCATAGACTTGGATATGTACATAATGCAATTGATAATAATGTTTAATGAATAAAATTACAAAAGTTATGGACTTTTAAAGTCAAACTTAGGTCTAAATTGATAAAAAGATAAATTATTTGACTTTGATGAAGGTTGATGATAAATGATTTTAAAATTGTGAAGGACTTTGTTTTATGTACACATTTCAATGATGAAAACATATTTGAAATATTATGGGTAATATCAAATGAAAATATTGAGTTACGGGCTTTTGTTTAAAGGAAAAATACTTGATTTTTAAAAATTTTATAAGATATTAGAAATAAGGTGATTGATTCATGTTGAGATTTAAACATGTCTTACTCAATAAACCCTAGATGCAGTAAACTTTCAATGGCAAAAAACTTAAGATTTGTAACTTTCATATCCTTATGCATTGCATCACATTGTGATGTTGTGTGAAAATACCTTGCCAAAGGGAGTTTAATGTATGTTTTCTTTTTGCTGCTTTTTTATTCATTAAACCATGCACTTGCCCTATGACTTTCATCCCAACATAAGATATTTATGTATGTACTTTTGTGATCCTCAAATTGATCACAATGATATTTGTGGATGATGTTTAAGATGTTCTTTGAACATTTACAAGAAAGTTTAGAAAGATGGTCAATTATTCATTTAAAAGAGTTTGAAAGAACATTTGGTGGTGTAAAAGTTTATGTTGATCTTTACTTTCATAGAAAGTAAGGTTTGAAGTTAATCAACTTTGAATATACATGTTACATTTCACTAGTAATTGCTTAAAAATGCAAGTATGAATTGGTTGGAGCTATCACACATTATTACTACCCCAACATATTCTAATGCCCACCTGAATAAAATTTCACATGAAGGCAATGATGATCAAGAAGAAGACTTTCCATACCAAGAGGTGGCATGAAGCTTTATGTTTGTAGTAATTGGTAGTCATCTGGACATTGTGTGTGCAATCAAAATGGTAACAACTTTTTCCCAAAACACATTCATTTGGACAACACCATACTCATTTTGTTAGTCATATGGAGAGAACCAAAATGAGTTGACATCCATCTTGAACAAAACTTGATTATGTCAATGACTTGAACAAAAGAAAGTTAAGAAATGGATGTGTCTTGATGCTCAAACAAGGAGCTACATCATGGACTAGACAAAAAACAACTTTATAATGTAGGATAATATAGAGTCTAAATATATAGTGACATTTGCCAACAAAAGAAGTAAACAAAAGAAGAAATGTGGTTGCATGTTTATTGACAAATGGGGGACAAATATTGGTAACATTCAGCTTAAAATCCCATTTTTCTCTACAACAATAATCATAAGTCTTATTTGAATTCTATTAATATGGAATTTCCATGAAGGACCTAGTGCATTGACGTGCACAACCATGTTGCAGGAATTTCATGGATGAAATGAGATTCCCATGGCATATTTAAATAATATTGCACTTGAATGGAAAATAATATTCTTATGAAACCATATCACCTTTGACAAGTTAATTCATTTTCAAAGTATGTGTGGATTGACGTCTTAGCCTACTTGCATAAATTGTAATTTGTATAATATATAATTACAATTGAAATTGGAATATTGATTAGTGAGTAAAAGACTTGCATATAAGCTTAATATAGGGCAAAACTTCTTTTTGTTGTCATATTGTTGCACTAAGAGCCTGTTTCATTGATGCACACTAAAGATGATCATACTTTTGCATTTGTACATGCTTTTTCATCATCCTAATTATTGTCACAATGATTGAATTATTTCTCTAGATATCATAAGCTTTGCCGTTTATGTTACTATTGCACTTATTTGTATATAACAAATGCTTATCATGCAATACTCCCACAAAAACTTTGTAACATCATCATGAATTAGAAAAATATATAAGGCTGAATGATTAAACCAACATATGACAATGAAGTTGATTCATTATTGAACATATCAACTATGTTGTGCAAACCATACATGTATTTCACTTATTTCCCATTTTAAAATAATTAATTTGACATAAAATTGTTATAATGTTATATATATATATATAGACAACAGGGCTTTTTTTTTCCCCCAAAAGCTATATATATATAAGTTATTTGGAATATCACTTTTGATGTCTTATTTTGCACATTAAGTCAATAATGTCATTGATAATTTTTTTGATAATAAAGTTGAAATTAACTAACTTGGTGTGATAAAAAACTTTCATACACCATAGCTATGACTTCAGTTAAGTAATATGTTACATCCATGCAACATTGGGCATCCTAGTTGGTCACCCATCACACTAGTTTTTCCAATCCAAGGTGTTTAATTTCATAAATATTATCAGATTTTCATATTCAAATAAATTTAATTGCACAACCTTATCACCATATAGCCTAGCCAAAAACATATGTGATTCATCATGGAATTGATGTTTAACAAATAGATGTCAATAATTTTGTAAATTTTGTGGATTTATGGATTCACTAAATTTGTTTGTCACATCTATTTGCAACCATTTGATATAATATTCATTTTATCCTTCAAATCCACCAACTTGGGGGTGAACATCCCAACAAGGGATGAATGTTAATCAATGTTAATTTTCGTCACATAATTATCTCTAGGGTATAATAATTAGAGGTTAATTTTGGAGTGGAATTTCAATGAAAAATATTTGTTAATGAACAAGTTTCCTGGTCTAGTTAACTTTTGAGGATAGGATGGTTGGCACTAGTTTGTCATTAATTAAAGATTTAGGAAAAAGGTTAAGATAGGTTAATATAAAAAATAAAGTGAAAAAATTTAGGAAAAATTCAGGAAAACTCATGTATATGGATGGTGGGGAACCTCTTTGGGGTTGGCCCATTATTGTTATGTTTGTTGAAGAAGAGCTTGGGTGACCCATTTTCCATGGTAATTGTGGGGGAGCTTTGTGGGGAGGTATTGGGGAGAAAAGTTGGAGAAGATGTAGTTGGAGTTTGTGGGAATGGAAGAAGGTTATGTATTCCAAAGACGGTTGATACCTTATATGTATTCTTTCCTTCTTTTTTTAAAAATTTCTCTTTGCAAGTAGGTGTACTTAGTTTTTTTTTGTGATATAAAAGACTATAGCTTTCTGTTTTTCTATGAATTTTCTTTACAAATGGTCAGTGGACAACAGTTGCAAGCAAGGAAGGCAACAATAGTGTGGGATGAACACCCAAAATGGTGAAGGCATGGAAATTGCAATGGGATAGTCTATTGCAAAACTAAAAAGAGTGTGAAGACTAATTACCTTCTTACCACAATGGTTGTTTTCTTGTTTATTTGTATTGGTTGTGTTTAGGAATTTTATTTTATTCTCTAGATGGTAGTGCTACTTGAAAGTAGTCAAGCAGATTCTAGTACACATGTTTTCTTTTGTTTTGCATGTTTTTATATTAAGTAGCCTTCACCTAATGTGTATTTTGGATTGCCAAGACTGTAAATATACAATGAACCCACCCAAAAAAATCATGGTACCAACTTGGTTACTATTTAGGTTGAAGTATGCTTCAATCAACTCATCATCTTCATGTTCTCACACATAATAAACCCAATCCTCGTTTCATCCTTGCTCTCAACAAATACACATAGATGAAATGCAATTTGCAAAAGAGAGAGAAAGGCTGTAACCTAATAGACATGTTCCAAGAAAAAAAATGATGAACAGCACACAGGTTGACTTGATCCTTATTCCACACATAGGGACTAGATCTCCATTTGATCTGCTTAGATTTTTGTCTGTCACACACACTTTGCAAAAGAGAAACACATTCCTTAAAACATTTCCAAACTACAACAATAAATTACACCCTTACATAAAAATAAGTTGGTGTTTAATGATCCATGCTCCCACCTAGAAACAAATTTTTAAAGTCATCTCAAGCAGTGATGCACTTTTACTTGTAGACCGGATAATTGTCATTCACCAAAATCACAATAGGAAGATCTATGTCGTGAACACCTTTAAATAGATTTGGTATAGTGCTTTGTGATAGTAGAGTTTGTCAAGTTTACAGTATTCTCTGGCCTCATCCAGTTAGATGATTCCCAACATCACCAGCACCTTCACAAGTGTCTTACATTTCAATCAAGGTTCAACTTACTGTGGCCACTCTAATCATCAAAAGCTTTCCAAAATACCAACCCTGAAGTTTACATTTAGCATTTAACAATTTAATTGTGAATTGGTGAGCTAAATATCCTTCTCCTTGAGTAGGTATGTCAAATTCTGTTTTGAGCAGCTAAATCAAATTGTGTTGAAGCATAATTCACAATTCACAATTGGTGAGTTGATTTAGCTCCAGCACACAGGTCCCTATTGCAGTAGAGTCCATACAATACAAGGCTATTAGTCCAGTAGATTCACAAAAGTATTAGTCAAATGCTAAGAAGTCAAATCTCTTTTGACCAAAGATCAGTTAGCAAAAATTCACCATGTTACCATACCACATATTTCAATCCAAAATGTAGTACTTTTAGATTTGACAAACAGAAGAGAAGGAGAGGATGTGAAGCTTCTGACCTTGCTCCAAGCAGAGAATTGAAGTATTGACCCAATCTCCAATTGAAACATTGAATTATTGACACTCAAAAATCAAAATTTTTTCTATCAACTCTAATGCAGTCAAGCATACAAACTGGGCAATGAAATGAAAAACCTCGTGCAAATCAAACCCACATTAGAGACTGAAGATGCAGATTATGGATGGTCACACATTATTAGCATAAGAAAATAATGCACTGAATAAAAGGCCTCTACAGTACTCTGAGGGTATAGGATATTTCGCAAATGTCCGACCACAATTGGCAAAACAAAGATAATAATTAGGCACCCACAAAAAATTGAAATCCCCCACAACTCAGAACTTAGTCTACAGATCTCTCATCTTATCATCCTTTGAAAGTTAGGGTTTAGTGTTTGGGGTTTTCTTTTGCTATCATATGCTTAAACCTTGTTTCTTATCTAATCGCAACATCTTCCTGCAAAACTGCAATATTCCCTGCTTCTTCTTCTGCTGCTTCTTTGGAGCTGCTTGATCAGATGATGAGGTTGTTTGACATTTCCTCCACCCAATTGGAGATGGCTGACAAGTCTGGCAAAAGCTCATGCCAACTTGTAAACTCCCTTGCATCACAACACCTAACCCTCTGCCACACAATGCACACTCCAATATCCTATGCTTCTCTACTCCATTGTAAGCTTGCGCCATCTCACTTACTGCATCCGAATGAGCACCCCCCTCTCTCATTGAATTGGCCTTCTGCATCATTGACCTTGGCCTTCTTCTTAGTGCATCATCTGCATCAAAACTCATCTGCTTCCCCCGACGAGGAAATGATCTTCCTTCAAAGACTGCACTTCCCACAATACCACCATCATCATGTCTGAGTGAGTGACTGTTTGGTACTGAAGCAATTTCTTCTTCACCTTGGTGCTTGCTATGATGCTTCAGCAGCTTCTCCCATCTTGTCCTTGCAGCTGATTGTGTTCCAACTGATGTCAATGGTGATCCAGACTTTTGCACAAATTTTTTGGGTGCCAAAACTTGAGGAATCATCTGTGGTAATGGTGATGGTGCTGGTGCTGGTCTAGAACCTGAAGTCCTTCTCTGCATTGTATCAACCCACATAGCACCTAGATTTGTTTCTTGCATTGAATTTCTTGATTGATTACCTGGAACTTGATCATGAGCAGGTTCCATGGCTGCTGACAATCGATCAAACATCCTGGCTCTTCTTGCATCACAACCAGCTTCCTGGGAATCACTTGACATGTTGCAACCCCATGATCTCTGATTGCCTTCCTTCACAGACATTGCTCTCGGCAAGCTAGAAGCTCTCCAAGCATCAAGACCTGCAAGCTTTCTCTCCTGATCCTCACTGCATGATTTTCCTGCCACGGCTGCTGCTGCTGCTACTTGTGGCGATTCTGGCCACCGCGAAAGAAACTCTTTCTCTTGCAAGAAAGAAGGGTCAGAAATACTCCAGTGATTGACTCCAGACCTTCGATTGATGCTTCTATTATTCATCCTTCCACTTGATAACGAGTCTGCTTCTGCGGGTACCGGAATCCATGATGAGCAGCTTTGTCTTTGATCATCTGCTGCAATATCTGGCCATCTTTGACATGAAGAACCTCTTCGACCCCAATGCTCACGCAATGCAGACTGAGCCTTCTTCATTGCATCAGCCCGCTGATCGCTACTTTTCCAAGTCTCTTTCCCTGAATCCTCCTGCATGTTCTCCGAGTTTGGAGCTCCTGAGTAAACATTGAGCTCGGGCATGGACTTGCGGTACACTTCATGAGATCCCCTTTGTGATTTCTCGCTGTCCAACTGTTCTGCCAGGGTGCTCTCAAGTCGTATGCTTCCTTGCCTGGAACTATAGCTTGTAGACCAAGTATTAGCGCTTGCAGATCCTGCAGAGCCGGATCTTAGCTGCTGAGTATCATCATCTTCAGGAATGCCATGATCAGGGAGACAAGCAGCTCGTAGCTGACCTGAGGTTGCAGGGACGTAACAACTGTGTTGCAGTTGGTCGGCTGGTGCAGCGCCGCCGGCGGAGAAGAGATCGTGACCGCCACAGTCTCTATCCTCTTCGTTGCAACCAGAGTCTGCAGCTCCAACAAGCCTCGAACACCGAGGCATTTCGTGGATGGTCTCCACCTTGACCTCGTTCCGGAACTACGACGCTGCGAATCAAGTTTCTTAGTCGCATACCATTTCGTATTTAGATCTCCGGATCTCGGGGGAAGAAGAGCTTTGCAGCCTCTCGACAACCCCAATACGCTCAGAGATGCACGTGAGGAACTATTACAATTTCTATAACTTCAATGCCTCTTTGGATCTAGTTTTGGTTCTTTACATCAACTTCTAACTCGGCTCATGCAATGGGGGAAAAGGCATCGCAACATACCCGAAGCAAGTCCTCGACAAAAGGAGGAGCTGCAGTACAGCTACTCCGCTAACTCACATAATGCATGATCTCGGGGAGAGTTGCTGCAGGGGGCAATTTTCCTCCTCTTCCCTGCAAGAAGTCGTCATCAAACGCAATAGCGATTGCAGCAAGATTAACTGACTCTTGTAATTCTCCACTTGATGCATCTTGGAAAGATCAGATGCCGGTGTTGCAGCAGCTCAACAAAAGTGAAAATCCAGACCGTAATAATATTCTCTACATCAGCTTACTCCAGAACATGCTCCAGCTCCCACGTCGCAGCTGGAAATGCTGGGAAACTGAAGCAAGAATCTGAGGAAAGCTGAAAAAGCCCAAACCGCAATCCAGAAACATTTTCTCACAGTTCCGAACTCTAGTGCAAACGAGACAAAACCCTGTCTCCAGTTATGTGCAGATCCAAAATCCTTCTCATTTGCAAACACTGCGCAGTTGGGACCATCTGTCTCTTCTCTTTTCTCTTGTGCGTGGGTCTATAAACAACTCCTTTCTCTCTCCTTGCAATTGAGGGACACCAATATAACGGGAAGCAGCAGTTAACGAATAATTTAATAACAGTCTGTTAAGAGGACTTACTGTAAGCATTACATCTATGGCGGCTGGCTACTCATGATGATCGTGCTCCAGGCCTCTACAGTTGTGCCGCGAAGCATTGCATTGATGACACTTCTTAAAGAATGAAAATTGCAACTAAATGCTGCACCTCGTAAGCCGTGTAATTGATTTAGTAATGCAAGTCACAGTCTCTCAGTTACAGATGGCAAATAGAAGTCTACATAGGTAGTAGGGACAGGATGAAGAAATTCATTCATGGTTTTGATGATCTGCAAGACGTAATTAGTTTTTGTTGTTAAATCATGGTAATGAGAGAAGCTTGTGATGAGCTTGCTCTGTCAGTCATTGGGGGCTAACTTCTCTAGCTGCTGCCCATTTATTGTTGTGCGACGTTACAGACTTTGCAGCTGGCTGTTTCCATCTCCCATAATCCATTCACTCTGGCGCAGTTCTTTTTTTTGGGATATCACTTATGATTTTGCCTTTATAGGGTCCAGGACAAGAAGCTTTCATCCACTTTCACCAGCAGGTTCGTACTGCAGCTTCACAGCCTGAGAGAGTTGTAAGTGATGAGAATCGTTAAGGAGTGTTCTTTTAGATTGAACTGACAGTATTCCATTACTGCCAAAGCTGAGCGTGGGAATCTCTGAGCTTTGCTGCCCTCTGACTCCCGACTCTCTTTTTCGCCCTTGCAACCACTGTAGCAGATACCTACAAGGTCCAGTAGAATAAGAAACTGCTGCAAAGTTTCCGAAAAATTAGGCAAAAACTCTCCCACAGTTTGGAATACATGTAAGTATTCTCTGCTCTCATGGTAGGCTACAATGAACCAGGATTCATCAGAAGCTTCAGTCAAGCAATAGGAGCCGATGCACAAAAAACTCTGTTCCAAACAGCACCCAAGACTAAGACGACTCATTCTCATGAGTACCTGTTACCAAAAACTTCTCTCCCTCAGCAAGTCTTCCATCCCCTCCTTCTTTTTTCGGCCGAAAACTTCTCTCCCTTCACAGTTTCCTCCTCCTTCCTTCACCAAAGGTTCTCTCCCTTGACACTGTCCCCTGAGCCTCCCTTTCTTCCTTCAACAGAGAAGCATAGAGGAGGAGGGATTATGTTCTCTTCAAGCTAGGATGAGATCCATTTTTACAAACTATTAGGTAGATTTTTTGCGCATGATAGATATTGACTTCAATCTTACTTACTATACTTCATGTTTGAGGTATCCAGAGTTGATCCCAAAATCTCCTCCACTGGGGATCAAGAGATCATTGTTGTGACCTGTTCTGTTCTAAGAACATGTAGGAAACTAACCTTGAACTCTGCTAGGGATGGGTTGTCATTGTAATGGACATTGAGCAGCAGCTGCACTTCACTGTTGTTTCCAGTCAAGCCACTTCAAACACACCCAACACACCCAACTTCTTTGTATGCAAATAAGAGAACCAAAAAAGACAGTCCTGTCTCTCATGCAGCTGCTACTAAATTCTCTGGAGTTTTTTATTATTAATTTCACCCACCAAGTCTAGCAAGTGTGTTTTTCTTGGTTCAATCCTGTTAACCACAAACTTAACAGAGCATTACAAATGTCATAATTCATATCATGGAAATTTTAAATACCAATTATGAGAAACAACCAGTAGTAGTGGCCCCTCCCAATATGTATGAACTATGAACCAAGGAATAATAACAATTCTGAAGAGAAAATGAGAAGATGGAAAATGAATGAAAAAAAAAGGACAAAGAAAGAAATTTGGCAATATGGATTAAATAGAACCTCAAATAAACATCAACAATGAATGAGGTGCACCAAATGAAGATAACCATGCAATTGTGCTTGAAAATGCAATTGTCCATTGATGGTTAATGTAATGTGACCACATCACTGAATGATATTTTGGATTGTGCATGGATGAACTTTTTACTTATGGATTCAATTAACTGCATTGATGTAATTGGCAATATTGATTAAAGTATGATCATGGATGATTTTAATGACAACATGAAGGAAATTGGATTTCCAAAATAAACTTGGCCAAAAGGGTAAAGTAGCATGTCAAGATGAAATTGAATCATACCACATGGATGAATTCATGTTCATGAGATCTATAACATGAATTTAAAAGTCTATGGATAAAATTGAATCTCATGAATGAAAATGACAATATATGTTGAAGTAGCAACAAACATGGATGATGGAAGGTACCACATCAATAAAGTTTGATTACATGGATGAAATCAAACAAATAACAAAAAGTTCCAAACATGGATCAAAATTATCATCGTCCATATGGTTGAATTTCATTCCTATGGCCAATTTAACATCTACCCAATTGATTTCACTGGTTGAAGCATGCTTTCATCAACATCATCATTATTTCATCAATATGATTTATTACATTTTCATGGTTAATATCATCTATGTAACATGCTTCTTTAATTCCATTAACATGGTCATGTTTCTTCCATGTCATCAACATATATTATTTGAAATATGTCACATGGTGCCAAGCTTCTTCTATGTCATTAACATCACCCATGTTCTCACTTTCACCAAGCACCTTGTAAGTTGTGATCCACTTTCATACAAAAATTGTGGAAAGGGCAGTGTTTTTTTTCCCAATATTTTTTATTTCACAAAAATGGTAATGTTGTGCCCCCAAAAAAAAAAAAAACATTTTCTAAGGCCTCTTTTAAAAAGTGGAAACAAAGCAAAATTTGCCATAAAAACATCATTGACAAGTGGTAACAACCATAGCACACAATGCACATTATCACATGATGGATGGGAGTTGCAGAATGTAATATGCCAAAAAGGCTTAAAATATTTGAAATTACTATTATTATCAAGGTGCCATAAGTTGCCAAAGGTTAGGGGATACCATAGGTGGTAGTAGCCACACACAGCACCTAATCTAGTTCTTGAATACACGAAATTGTGTGTCATCTTATTTTTATAATCAGGTTTTTTCTTTGAAAGCCAAATATGTAAAGAAACCGCCTAGGGTCCCAAGCATTAAGAAATTGCAATTTGTTTGTCACAAAATTACGCATTTTGGCTTTCAAATCCCATTACTTTTAATGAGAAGAACTGGGGAACTTCATTCTCATTACATTCATTTCCTACAACTAGGCTAAGGGCCTTGATGAAATGCCTACCCCCATAAAGTTAAAGTTATGGACTAGGTAACTAGTGAGAGGATGCTTGATACCGCAAATAGTGAGGGCACATTAGCAATAAGCATTGAGACTATTCATGGTGACTGGCACTCTCAAGCCAGTTACCTGACATATTCATTAGCCAAACACTTGACTACAAGATAATATGCAAAACACTTGCCTACTCTAACAGGTTTCAGTGAAATTCTTTTTGTGGCGAAATTTCTCCATTTTGTGAAATAAAATAAAATTCTAAGAAATATTAAGCAACAAATTCCCCGTTTTTGGAAGAAAAAAAAAAAGAAGAAAAAAAAAAAAAAAAAAAATCAAAAAAAATTATAAAAAATATTAAAAAAAAAATTCCCCGTTTTTGAAAAAAAAAAAAAAAGGAGTCAGAAAAAAGAAAAAAAAATCCAAAAAAATTGTCACAATTGTCTACAATATGAAAAGGGTGCTTAAGATTTTCTACCTTCATGTTTTTAATATCGCCAAATTTGGCTAAATATACTTATGGACGATCAGCACTTGAGCAATATCACAAAATTGAAAAAAGAAAAAAACACTGGTTTCACCCTACAAAATACTACACAATGGACAACCCTTGTTTTCCTCATATTAGGCTTCCCTCTATGTCTCTCTCCCTTTATAAGAATAAGATTCTTACTTTCTTGTCTTATTTCTCTCAATGTCTTGTGGAAATGAGGAGGCTATTTTGTTTTGAGAGATCTCAAAGAAGAGACTCAATTCCTTTTTCATGAAACCAAAACAAATCTTTTGGAATGCTTGTGGGCATCACATTCCACTTTCGTATATTTCTAGCATTGTTGTTCTTTTTTTATTTGATATGCATTACGCCCCACAAATTGGTGATATAGGAAAATCAAAGAAAGATGTACCATTCTTTTTTGATGTGCAATAAGAGTTTCATTGGGGCCTCAAGAACCCATTTTTGCTTTCTATACCAAAACTAAATAGGCTAGTACTGTTTTTCTCTCTCTATTAATTTCTTTGATGAAGCTTTTAGCATTCGATTTTTTGGACTTGTACTCTCTAGCCTAGTTGCCACAAATGTAACACTCTTGTCATTATTTGATCCCTGTGAGATGTGTTTTGTAAATGCATAACTTTCGTTTCTGAAGGCCTAGGCTATTCATTACAGGGGGATGAAGGGGAAAGGTGGTGGTGGTGGTGGTTACCACTAACTACTCAACTTCCAGAGGACGGTTGAAAAATTGATTATGCTCTCTTTCTTGTGCTGTAAAATTGCCTTGTATATGATCTGGGTGGGGTTATGTTTTCGATTCCCAAGTGCATAGTGGGCATGTACAAGAAGAAAATTGAGCATGAAGAGGGAAGGGGCGCCAATGATGCCCTCATATCCCAAGGCATTAGGTCTAGCAGCAGCATGCTACATAAGTGTGGATTACCTCGCACAAATTGCTCCAACAGTTCATGGAGTTTTAAGGCCTTTGTTATGGGGATTCTTTGCCATTGCAGCTGCAGCTCGTGCCCCATACTATGGAAACTGGCACCTAGAACTTCAATATGTGGGGTTGTTTCTAGGATCATTGGTTTTCATGCTTAGTGCTCTGTGTGTTGAAGCTTTGGCAGTGCATTTCATCACAGCAGTGTTGGGACTGGATTGGCATTGGTAAGAATGCCACATAAAATTCACACGCATCAAGAATGTTGATTCTCAAGAGTTAACTTCAATTGGGTTTGAAATAGACATATTAATCTAAGTCTCTAATTTGAGTCTCTCTTGATGATAGATAGACAAATATCATGAGGTGTATGTCAAATACAATACCAGTGAATTAAGGTAATTTGTGATTGCACCACAAACTCTCGGTTCCTCTTGACAACAGTAGGACAACCATTTTTCCTGACTCCAACCATTAGAATGTTTCCTAAAGAGATGTAGACATTTAGCTGCAGTATAATTTTTGATTTTATCCTTTTGCATTTGAGGTTGCTTGTACTTTGACTACAGTCCAATTGGATACAAAACTTGAATATGAGTATTTCACATCAACATTCATAAAATGTCTTTGGAGTAGACAATCAACATGCTCTATCTATAGAATTATGGTAATATTGAAAAGATGGATAAGGATCAAAACCTTTTGAAGTCTAAGTCTAGGAGTTAGCATTTTATTTAAAATATGGAAAGGCTAAGGTGATCTTCCTTGGACCAATGTGACATCTACTGCAGGGGTGGTGATAATCATGTAGTGTTTTTTTGGTCAAAAATTATGGGGGGAACTTTTATGATGTCAAGGGTCCCCACATGTTTGCATGGAAAATACATTATCATGATGTTGTCGATCAAAGATCATATTGTTTACTGAATGACTCGATGTCAATTTTTGTGTAGGAAAATTGATCATACTTTTGACTGAACTACTTGATATCAATTTATTATGTAGGAAAATTTTACTCATTGAATTTAGATTGACACTCTCCTCTCCACTCCCTAAATTAGGTTATGAACAAGAATAATAGAAAAACACAAGTGTTTTTAACAATACCATTGTTTTAGAGAAGCATGCTTGTTTAAATTGTAAAGTTGAGATGGATAGCTAATCATATTTTCTTTATTAACTCTTGGGGAGACATTACCATCCCCTATTGTATAATGTTATGTTGTGCGTGTTGCAGGGAAACTGCCCCTCTTCCTGACTCTGGCCAATGGCTAGTGCTTTTACTGAATGAACAACTTCCCTCTCCAATTGTAGCATTTCTAAGAGCACCTGTGATTGGACTTCACCATTTTCTCATGCTCTTTCTTCTATTGGCCTTTTCAGTGTTGTATGGGTGTGCGGAAGCTCCTGGTTTAGGAATAGGGGCTCGATACATGTTCACCATGGGAGTAGGGAGGCTTATTCGAGTCATGACATTTGCAACAACTATTTTACCTTCAGCAAGACCTTGGTGTGCATATTCTCGGTTCAAAACACCCAATCACCCTCATCCATGGGCCCAAAAATATTACATGCCTTATGCACAAAACCATGAGAAGATTAGGGAGGTGATTGACCGAGATATGGCTTTTGGTAAGCAATAATCAATTACCCATTCTGGTTTCAAGCATCATGTCCTAACAAGTCACATCTATGCAATGCAAACCAATTAATGTTGCTTGAGGTTTGACAAGATTGATAATTCTGTAATCAAGATTTGATTATCTATGTTGTTAAGACAACAATGATGAATTTTTATTTTTTTTAAGTTGTTTTAGTTTTTGTCAAAATGGTAAATGGCCTTAGATGATTTTATTGAAAAGAAAAAATGTAAATTGGACTCATTGTCCTAAGTTATATACAATGTGGTTGCTCAACTATCTTGATGATTGGTTTGACTATGGGGATCTTGTGAAGGCAAATGGGAAGATGTAAAGTGATCATTGCTTGAGTACATATTGAAGCTGATGGGTTAAGGTATAACAGGGCCACAACGTAGTAAATGATGCACATGAATTGAGTGCTTTCAATTACTATTTTTTTTGTGAACATGCTATAAATTTACATTGTTCAAAATGTTGACATCTTGGATCATCAAATATTCATGGTTAACATAGTCCTTACAAAACAATCTAAGCATTTTTAAGATAAACATTCATAAGCTCATTTTTAAATCATTTTTTTCCTTTTGTCTTTATGCAATCAAGTTTCTTGTTTGTTGGGTGTAGAACTTCAAGACTGATGCAACATAATATTGTTGCATTCATTGTCTTGTTGAATTTGCCTATCCTTAAAAAGGAGTAAAATTCACGGGAATTGTTTGTTCTTTTACATTGCAGCCAAAGTCTCTAATTACCCACCTGAGTATGTTCCGACATGGGGGCTGATGCAAATTTTTGTTAATATTTTGAGACCCTTGGACCCTTCACAAACTGAGAATGGAAGTGAGAATTGGTTCAATACTTTGAAAAGAGCAGGTGGTGGTTGTAATGATCTTATTTTCAGTGGACACATGTTTGTGGCAGTTCTCACAGCTATGGCATGGACGGTATGACTTTCACCATGATAGTAGTGGAATATAATGTGTTTCAAAAGATTTACAGAACAAGGGCCATAAACTTAATGAGATTTAGACTCAAAACTCATTGGTTCTACCATTTGTTCAAAGAGAATTATGTATTGATAAGTGTTGTTACTAGACTCATGCAAAATATGTTAGGTTTATTTTGTAAAAAAGAGAAGATGTAAACATTGTATTACTTGAATGGATAATGTTACAGGAGGCATATCCAGGATGGACATCACTGTTCTTATGGCTATTGGTTGCACATTCTGGACAACGTGAAATTCGTGAGCGCCACCATTATAGTGTAGATGTGGTTGTAGGCATTTACATGGGTGTATTGTTATGGTGGACAACAAGTTGGATCTGGTCTAAACAGGACCAAACTCAAGCATTCAAACTAAAACAATTGGCCTTAGTCGAGGAAGACATTCAGAAGGCTGCTAAAGAAGGTGACCTTGACAAAATCAGATCAATGTTGAATAAAATTTCTAAGGTTGGAAAGATACAAAATACTCCAACAATGTCAGATATTACATCTTATGTTTCTGGTGGTGTCATTATTTTGATAACTCTTTCACTTGGGCTTCTACTTTTGTCATGGACCGCAAATGGGTAAGTTCTTAGTAATCCTTAATTGTTTTCGTTCTTTTGATCAATCCTTTTTGGCATTTCAATCATGTAACTTAGGGCTCCAAATCAAGATTTAGAATGGTATACAAGGAACAAATTTGGGATTTCCCATGTAAATTTTCATGAGCATCTTTGCATGAGATTCTTTTGCGCTACCTTTCTAAATGGAAACTAGTGGCACAAATGGAAACCATTTATCTATTAGTTGGCAAACATAGAACAACTTTTTGTCACTCTAAACATTTAAATCCTGTATTATGCAAGCATGCGTACAGTAGACAACTTTTGAGTAGATAATTGGTCTAAAGCAAGAGAATGTTAATTTGGCGATTTTTTTCTATATGTGTGGCGAGTATTTTTTGTCAGTAGACTTTAAATGATGAACATATGTGCTTTCCATTTGGATCATATCTTCAATTTCTACCTACTTTTTGTTTGTCATTTGAGGAGTGTTGGCTTTTGATGTCGAATCTAATTATCATCAAAAATCTTATTTCATAAGTTTGTGAGTACATTTTTCATTCTTCAAAATAAATTTATATGAAATGCATCAGGCATATTATTCAACTCACTACTATCACACCTTGCTTATCTAGGTTGTTCAATTTTGTCATGATTTTAACTATGAAGTTGTCCTCAAATGTTGGTTAATTCTAGTTAGCTTTTTATGTTGCTTTTCAATCTTAAAATGTATTGATGTTCACATCTGTGCTTAGCAATACCAAGGTGCATTCAAAGCTTAAAATGTTGTTCTCTAAACTTGTGGAAAGAAAATATCTTCTCCTTGAAGGCCCTTAACTACACGCTAAGATTTTTTTCCATAAGGAGGAGTTGGAAGTATGGTATGATGTGTTGCCAATCATTTGTTTTCACCTTTAACTATTGCAAGATGTCAATATTTTCAATAATCTTTTGGTAACATTTTAGGGGAGTGTTATGCTTTCATATATTGTTTTTGAAAGTTAAATGAAGGTTCCTCTAAATGATAAGGAGCTTGGAAGTTTTTTTTTTTTTAATCTTTAGGCCTACTTAACCTTTGATGTATTAAAAGTTTGAAATTTATTATAGTATATTTATGTGAAGGGTGTTATGCAACTTGAAAGTCCAACGTTTATGACATGTTCATGGGATCTCATGAAATTGTAAACCCCAAAACTTATTCAAACATTCCTTTACATGACTCAATTTGGTTTACATTTTTTTTCAATAATATTTCCAATATTTTTAATGGGTACATCTATAAGCAAATTAATTTGGAATTAATGGATTTTGCATGAAAATGTAAAAAGTTAAGTGGATAGACATGTATGTATATCCAAAAAGTGGCCCTTTAATAAATAATAGAAAACCAACTTATTGCAAGTAAAGGTGTATTTAAATGGAGGTGAACCATGGGTGCATATGTGTTAACCATTAGGTATTTGGACTATAAATGACTTAATTATGTTAAAACAACTCCACTTCTTACAAAACATAACACAACTTGAACAATCATTTTTTTGTGAATAACATTACCAACAAATACTTGCATTATTTAATCATTTTAAAAGTTATTAGCTAAAGGTACTATTATTAATGGAATTCCAACCATAGTTGCCAAAGGTTAATTGACTTAATGCAATAACTTGGTATTTTGGTCATGAGGCTAGGGTTAAGGTTGTTCGCGTTGTCATGTGGAAATTAGTCACAATACAATTGAATTGTTGATATGGAGGTTAAAAGGAACTTATTGTTTTGTAAAACAAATGTTGCTAGGAAATCAAACATATGAATTCTTGGGTGATGGTGTGCCATAGATTTATGTAATATAGAAAGGAGGTTCACAATTTTTATTGTGAATAAAATAATCAATAGGAGGTGAAGAACAAACACATAGTTGCAAGAATGAAAAAAAGACATTATGTGCCTTTTTGGGAAGGCCTAAATGAAGGTTTAGGTAGCATTGGAAATAATCCAAAAACACATTGAGCTTATGGAAATTTTTAAAAGAGTTAACTTCAATAGAGTTCAGGTAATGTGATAATGTAGAGGTTTTTTTTGGGAATAAAAGATGTTATAATTTTGGAGCATATGTGTTGTCATGAGGTGCTTGATGGAATGTTGTTGGTCTCCACTTCTAAAGCAATGACTTGCATTGTGATTGTTACCTACTTATACACATGAGGGAATTTGGAGATAGGTTGAATTTCCAATATGAACCTACTTCCAAACTTTTGTATGTTTGCAATGTGCAAATGTAGATAGGTTCAACATTGAATTTAACATAAGGAAATTGGGCACAAGGTTGGATGTCTTTGTATGAATCACTAAATAGAACTATATTGTGTATATTTACAAGATGAACGACATGCAATATGTAAGTTGTGTGGTTCTTAGGACAAGGGTAGATGTAAAATTGGTGTGAATGACAAATATCATACAACAAAAGAAGATCTAGAAAGTCAAGTGAAGAAGTTCTTTTGGCTCCATTTTTTATCACACTTACACAATGATAAATCATTTGTTGTCCTTAAATTGCAATCCATCTCTAGGTGGTTCACTTGTCAATCTGTTTCATCCTAGTCCTATATACTTTATCTTGGACTTATTTGGAAAGGTGGCTTCATACATGTTGTGAGGATTCAAGGTTTATACTATGACCCAAGCCCAAAAAATATAAAGTTCAATTCATAATTGATTTATTAGTGTAAACTTGAGCCCATAATAAATTACTTTGTTGCCCCAAGGACATGTAGTGTAAAAGCCAATGGGCCCAAGTCTTTGGCCCAAGAAAGGACCTCCACTTGCCTTACTTTCCTTCCAAATTTTGAAGCATGGATTTCATCCAAAAAACAAAGATTAATTTTTTTATGATGAAATTAATGATACAACTCTTGGGCTTAGCTCATTGGGTTTTCAGTTTGTGAAAATTTATTTTTCACATACCAAACCAAAAATGTTGGCACCAAAATAATGCCATGTAAGCAACCGCATCATTGGATGATTACATTGTTGGCTTCATGCCCTCATGTAAAACCAATGGACTCATTTTTAGACATTTAACCAATGTTGTTTTTAATAGGGCTAGTTTTGCTTTAATGGGGCTTGAGTCTAAGGTGGGGGTAGTACACCAATTTTGGTTGTTAATCTTTTAAGTTTTAGGGTTTCAATCACAACTTCCACATATTTTTATTTGTGTCAACTTTTTGTCATTTTCATCCATTGCCCTAATTTCCTATAAGTTTTACACATGAACTTATAAGAAATAAGATGATCTAAGAGATAAAACAATTTGTACATTTTAAATGCACAATTGTTTCAATGTTCAATGTTTCATCAATTAAAATCTTCAATTATAAACAATGAAAAAAAATGAGGTTACATATATATATATATATATACAAACTTGGGCTCCATGTTGTTACACACCACTAATGATGATAATTGATTAATTGATGAAAAGAATGAATTATTTTGTGAAAATTAGGTTACAATTGAATGAAAATATTGAATGACATTGCATTAAACTTGAATTTGAACTTGAATAGAAACTCAATTAAATTGAATTTAAAATTAATTGAATTCAATTTAGATTAACTTCAATGGAATTTCAATTCAATTCAATTCAAAATAAATGACATGCAAGTTGGTGGAGAAGGTATTGTAAATATACTTTTGAATTTGGTGCTGGGAAAAACAAACTTTTAAAATACCTAGATCCAAAAAGTACATTTCCATGCTTCTTTACTTGGGAATGGACTAATCATATTCTAGTTTCGAATTGTCCAAACAACAATAATAACAATGATTTAAGACTTATGGAATCTAAGTTGTCTTATCTAAAACAATACGATGAATCATCATTACTAGAATTATCTTGAAGTTTATTCCAATTAAGATATGGGTTATTTTTTAATGAATGAATTTAATGAGTTGCATGTGAATGTTGATTGTACAAAATATTTCAAGCTTTACAAAAAAAATACAAGTTTAAACTTTAGACATAAATTGTAATCAATCAAAGCACACAAGAAAATAATATATAATTAAAATGTCATATTAAAAGTATCAAGGATAATAAATCATTTTTTGAATTGATTTTCATTCTTGTTCTTGAACCTTGTTTTTAATGTCACAAAGGAACAAATTCATTGTGAAGAAAAAAAAACTAACAACAAGCCCATAAAGGCCAAGTGCAAGAAAACACTCAATCATACACATAGTTGATGTGATGTAACCTCTACATACTACCATTGTAGTACCACTAAACATACTTACCTACTCACCCAAAGGGGGACACTTTTATTTAAATCTACAAAATGTGAATACAAATATAATTTCCCATATATTGGTTGTTGGGTAAGAATTATAATTTAATTAATTCTAATGATGAGTAATACAAACTAGTATATGGGGGATTTTTTGCAGTCCTTTGTATTGTCATCCATGAACCAAATGTTCCAAAGAAAATTTCAGAAATAACTACTTTATTTTCAGGCCCAATTACTTCATTTCTTTCTTAATAATTAATTCCCTTCCCTATTAGCTTTCTTAATAACTATCTCCCACCTTTCCTAATAACTACCTCCATTTTATAACTACATCATTTTTTTCCCCTATTCACCAACATGGATGTGAAAAAAAAAAAAAACACTTTTCTTTTCATGTCAAGGAAATGTATGTTAATTTAAATTAAGTTTGACATTGACATAAATAATGATGAATTATTGAAAATCGTATGAAAACATTAAAAAAAAAAAAAAGTTTATCATTGTTGGTAATGCACAATGATGCGGAGCTCAAATTCTATAATATGATCATGTTTATTCTGAAACCAAGATGTAATTAATATGAGGTATGCACTAACCCCTTTTATTAGAAAAGAAGTAGGAAAAAAAACATATGCATTAAAGTTTTTAAGTATTAGTTATTGTAGGTTCAATTAATAGGTTAATAAATGAACCAAAAATCAAACATAAAGGAATGTGCTGTGAAGGATCCCTCCCAACCATTGACAACTAAATATTAATTTTGAAAAAAGTTACACTTTAGATGGGTATTTTTCTTTACCACCTCCCAATTACTTAATTGAAGGACATGTAAAGTACATATGGTATGTAAAAAAAAAAGTAAATTATTACATGATCTTACCATGTTCAATTGTATCTTCATCATTCTTCATAGCTTCAAGTACTAAAATTAAAATTTTAAATAAATTTAAGGTGATTTAAATACTTGTATAAATTAGAAAATTAGGTAATAATAGGGTGGGAAAAAAACTTTCCTCCACATAATACACCCCAAAAATACTTTGTTTAGCACAAATAATGAATTTTTAAAACATTTTTAATGTCCCCCCTAGGGTAATTTCTTCAATGGAAATCACTTAATTTTTACCCCACATTTTGTCAAAAACCTCAAGATGTTGCTTCTCATCATGTGAGAATTTTCTAATCAATCATAAGAATATATCTTAAACAATTTTTCCTTAACCAATTTTTTTTTTCCAAAAACAATTTTCCAAAAAAATTGTGAATCTTTTAGAGAGTCTACCACTCACTATTAAAAACAATGTCATTTCTTTCACTCCAAACTACCTATTAAATAATTCCTTGAAGTAAAGACTACATTCCCACCACTTCGTGGAACTACTTTCAAAAAGCCTTAGTAGCAAAGAATTGTGGCTCCATTACATTGGGGTAACATGTTTAGTTGATTGAATCCTATGTAGCTAACAAATAATGATTATAGGGGTGAAGTCCCATGTTGTCCAAACATGCTTGTAGTCCTAAAATTTATATTGAAGGATCAAGTTTTCCACATTTACACAAAGTGCACACATGCTTGATTAATAAAATAAATTGAAAAATTAGCTTTCCACACATTAATAATGATTGTCTTGTTCTAGATTGCCAATATAAATCTACCCTTTTTTTTTACAAGTCTTCACTTGTAGCATGTATTGAACCATGTCAAATTGAAGTTTGGAAGCAACAAGTCAACCCACCTTTTTTTTCTATAATATTCACCTTAGGCTTAAAAACTTTTAGAATTTTCCAACCCAAGGTCAAAAAGTAGGACAACAAAGCTTCACCCCTTAACCACAAGTAAAGTTTTGGATCAATTAATCCATCTTGCATGCCTTACCATATAAGTATATGTGAAAGTTTATTTTCCTCTAACCTTTAGCAATCCTTACAATCCTTATTTCTACAACCTTACACTTATGCACAAAACTATGGATAAGCCTTTGCAAAAGTTTTGCTATTGGTATTTGTGACAAAATTCTTATTTGTTTTTTTACTAAAAAAAATCCACATCATTTGGGATGTCTAGTGATTGCCTTTCCATGCTACATTTTGACTTAAAGGACGAAAAGACTTGTAACATTATAGAACAAATTACTACTTGAACATAAACCCAAACTTGGTCCTTTAGTGAGCACCTCTTATTGTAAGATTCTAAAATACATCTCCTTTGTCTCCTATCTAGAAGGCCACTTACTTAGAATTGTTGACCTTGAGACCAAAAGCTTAACAAAATAAACCAAGCACTTAAACCACCTTAAGATGATTTGGTATGAAAAACTCTTACTATAAAATTGATGTTGTCCATGTATTGTGTTATGAATTATTGTTCTTAGACATTGAAAGTGTGATGCCTTGCAACCTCCCTTCTTTTGGTCCTCTTTGGTAGTTGTATTGAATGTTTCATCAACAATTGGTAAAAATAAAGAACCAAAGGGCACCTTTACTGAATGTGTTAAATTCAATTTCAAAGCCTTGAATAAGTTTTTGTTAACAATAAGATTAGCTTTTGCTCTAGTGAAAAGGATTTTTGTCATGTTTACAAACGCTTCAAAAATAAGTAGATTGCCCATGCACTTGAAAATAAAACTCCCAATCCATCTTGTCACAAGCTTTAAAAAAAGTCAAGTTTGAGCAAAATCATGGCTTGTTTAGATTTCTTAACGTGTTAGATAGATTAATCGATAAGAATAACGTTGTTTAAGATGAATTGTAATGAAAAAAACATTGATTAATTGTGGCTAATGATTTTCATTAAAAGCACTTGCAATCTAGACATGTTGCCTTTGCAATAATTTTATTATATGAAACATTTAGTTTGGATTTTACCTTTAATTAATTCATATAACTTTTTTTCTCAAAAATTGTTAACCCAATGATAACTACTTCCAAGAAGTCTTTTACTACTCCATCATGATAATATTATTGCAAATTTTCTTATATAGCCTATAAGCACCTCCTCTTTTTTTCTTTAAACCTTTGTACTCCTTTGTTTTTCAAGTCCAATGAAATTTATAAAACTTGACGATCACCTTATGAAATTTGGAGAAAATAGGGTTGACTCCTTTTGTTCTTTCCATAACTTGGTAATGTCAATTATGATGTTGAAATCATTTGGATTTCACCCATTCATCCATAAAACTAAACTTGATTCCATTTGAATTTCACTAAAATTGAAGATGAAAAATTCAACAATGTTCAAAAACATTATCGTCTCCCTTAATTTGATACTAATCAATGGTGCCATTTTATTAGTTCTCATTCCCTTAATTGGGTGCATAGAGTCTATCCAATGTCCTAACTAGAATTCTAACCTTGTCCTTCCTCCTATTGTCCCTTGAAAATTTCAATTTCTTAAAGCTAGATTCAAATTCATCCACAATATTGAAATAAACCTTCAACTATTCTCATGCACAAGCCATTCTAACGTTGAGATTAACCAACTACATGAATTAGAATTATCCTTTTTTGATTCCAAATTATTCTAATCACTAAGTAAGATTCATTTACAATCCTAAGGAAGTTCACATACCATTCTACCCACAAGAAGTGGCATTCATTGGGGTTGTTTGGGGCATAGAGTTAGCAATTTGCCTTTTCCCCCTCCAAGTAGACTTTTGTATTTAATCCATTGAACTTAATCACACATCTACTCGCTTGCCTCTATTATGGCTACATTACTTTTGGCAGAAACTAATAGGTACACCTTGTTTTTGCTAGTTCCTTCCTTGTGATTGGCATACCTTGGTGCAACTTCCATATATTCATCTTAAAAGAAGTCACCATTGCCTCCTTGGTCACACTATGATAATGTTTAGACATTTTTTACATAGTTTCATTGTGCTTTTTAAGCATGAAAAACATTCATTATGGGTTTGAGGGTGAAAACACAATTAGGTGGATTGTTTGTCACAATTGTAATTTTTTTAGATTATAGATGAACTTAAAATGTAAAATCATATCAAACATTAAAATTTTCAATTTTTTCATTATCCATGTTGCAATAGACTTTAGTGAAAATCTTATTAAAAATTATGGATGAGTTTAAAAAAAAGAATGGACTCATTGTGAACTTTTGAAATGATGACACTATGTTTGTCACACATAGAAAATGGAAAATGTGGACTCAAAAAATATGTCATACTAATATCAAAATTAAAATTAAAAAATAGGCCACCATAAAATGAATAATTATTTGAAATGCAAGAATTGTAGCTAGTGTAAGATGTGGACTCTTAAAAATGTCAAATGTGAGCCACCTAACCATGCTTTTACCCTTGAAAACGTGTTAAAATTTCTTTATATTTATTGGATTACATTCACACTTATCCAAATGGGAAATGAATATATTAGAAAGGTCATCATACAAACACAACACATAATTTCAACAATATCTTAATTTATGAGTCTTGCAATTAAAGATGCAAAAAAAAGGACTCATTATGCATGGAGTGATTCCTCAAATAAATAATGCATCCACCCCTTGTCATTTTTTATAATTGTTGGCCAAGGAGTTGTGCATTTTTTCCTTTGAATTTATGTTTTTGGAATAACAAAATGTCAATGTGAGGTGTGTGATTTTGACAATGCAACCAAAGCTTTTGGATCATTTTGGGGTTTTTAAAACCCTAACATTTTGCAAGACTAATCATAATTGCATGTTTAATACATGAGTTGTCAGTCTTGTTCATAACCTTTATTCTCACTACTTTTAAATTCTTGGGAATTTTCCCCCAACATAGTAAAGAACAACTCTCCTTTGGGAATATTCATTCTCTTACAACTAAAGGCTTATGAGCAACCAATTTGGCAAGGTGCATTGAAAAGTTTAGCTTTGGTCCTTGGCTTCATTCCCTTTTAACTCCTTGAATGGACAAATGGGCAAATTAAAATTTGGATGCCTTCAATATGCTTGTCAAGTTTTGGAGCCCCAATTATGTTGCATATGTTTTTTTGGTGGTACTCCATGATTCACTGTCTATTCATTATTCTTTAATTAATCTGAAAATTCAAAGTCTTTTTTCCATTCTATAGTTGCAAAGGCTAGTAACAATTGATGCTAATATATTTTGAGTAAAATACTTATGACCCTTCACCCTTGTTACAAGGGACACCAAATGGATGACCCCACCATCTTAAGCTTTTGGAATCACTTATAATAATTCCCTAGCTTTTGATTATTTTGTATCTCCTTGAGATTAAAAAGTCATTGGTAGACAATCCCCCAATTGCAATATTAATATATCTATTTGAACCCTTAACACCTACCTTTCCCCAATGTCAAGTTGTAATGAAGGTGGTCAAATGAGGTTTTATGCATTTACACTCCTCACCAAGACCTCCTCAAATAACCTTTGTTTTGCCTTCCTTTTATTCCCTAAAACCTTATGATTTAAAACCAAACCTTGTTGCCCCCTTTCAAAAACTATTTATTGTTTTCCTAGGATAAACATTTCCCCTTCATGATGAACTTTATATCATAGTTGCCCTCCACAAGGTAAATTGGGACCAAACACACCCCCCTTGCAACACTAGTTTTGCTTACAATCTTGTTTTTAAGGTTGTAATGTTATTCCTTACCTTCCTTAGACATTGTTGTTTGAACTTGTTCATTAGCTAATTCCCCTCTCTTTGAGCTACTATTTGAACTAACTTGTGGACCACATCTAACTTGTTTAGCAATTTGGTCATATTTTCCTATGTTGGTGGAAGTCTTTTCTTTTCTTTCTTTTTAATTTTATTCTTCTTCTTATATAACATTATAATAAAACCTTCTTCATCCATACTTGTTCACCCTTTTTCTTCTGCCAAGTTTTTGGTTTGTCTACTAAATAGTTAGACTTGAATCTATCTTTGAGCTAAACCCATTCATTCAACTTTTCTTTCGATTATTTTAACTCCTTTGGCTAGTGCATTCCCTTCCTTTTGACTGCACATCTTCATAGATTTCCCTTTAGTTTTTGCAAGAGAAAAAAATCTCTAATGTGATGGGATGATTTGAAACAAAACCTATAATAAGTAGTCATAGTCAATTAAGACTATAATAGATTTGTTGATGATCTTGTTAATTTGTTATACACATATTCCAATTTGTGTTGAACATTAGTAATTTTCTAAATGGTGCTTGATCTATTTATAGCAAGAGGGAGCCCTTTTCCCAATAAATAATTTAACATAACTCCTTGAATATAATTATAATTCAAATGAACTACCTAGGAATTGAATGCCAAAGGAAATGGTTTATCACTAACGAAGCTATCAATAACCATATGTTCTTACAAATAGGTCATTTCACCCTTTTATGATGTCTTGGTTTACTTTTACCATTTGCTTTGTGTCTTTCAAGAAAATGCAACATAATTTTATGAATATTGTAAAGACAAAACCTCTTTTGATGTTGCTTTAGTCACATCGAAGGAAGGTATCTTTGATTGATGATAAAAAAATCTCCCTTATCCCTTCTATAAGTAGAGCTTCCACCTCCACAAAAATGATGGGATTGACATGGTTTTTAACCTAATTATGATGCAAACAATTTGCAAAGGATCTCCTTTCAAATAGCCATTGAGCCATCTAATAAAACCATAGCCACACTCACCTACTATTTGATAACTAAATATGATCAACATTACTTTGAATTTGCAAGAACCTACCCCCTTTAGTAGGCATTAACAAAAACCCTTACAACAAACCAAACCTCCCAAACCTAAACATTTTCTAATAGCACTTGCAAAGAACACAACAACAAACAAACCCAAAAAGATACTTGGCCTATGTCTACCAAACTTAATTGTAATTAAAAGATCACCAAAGACAAATGTTAACATTCAAGTAGCACTTTGGAAATGAAGGCGAACTTTAGAAGGGCAACAACCTTTCTTCCTAAGCTTTCTCTCTTCCCAATTTTTGTTCTTGAACTATTGGGATTCAATGGATGTAAACATCTATTTAAAATCTGGTTTTTTTTTTTTTCATGTCATTCTTTAATGCATTTTGAATCAAAACCTTTTCCAAACAAGGTCAAGTTAAGAGTCAGGATCTAAAAATATGTTGTGTCAAATCTTTTGGTTTTTGAAATGAGCAATAGTGAAATGCAAAAACATTTTATTGGTGAAAAGGTATAATAATTCCAAATTGTAGGTGAGATAATATTTATATCCAAAGGCTTACAATCAATGTTTTTTTTGGCAACTAATTTTGTCACTTGGTAACAAAGAAATAGGGCATGTGAAGGGCTTTGAAGTTTTTTTGGGGGAAATTTTTGCCCAAATTCAGTAAATTTGGAGGCAAAAAGTTGTGGTGTCACCAAATTTGGACATCAAGATCTATGGTGTTGCTAGAAGATAGGTGGAATCGCAGAATTTTCTACCTCCTTTTTAAATTTGTAGCCAAATTTGGCTAATCCCATTTGTGGATGATTGCCAATGCACCTACTTCGCAAAATTGAGAAAATAAAAAAAAACCCCTGTTTAAAATCATAAGAATGCCATTGAACAGTTAATATAATATAATATCACATTAATAGCTTGTGCATACGAAGCAATTTTCCTAAATTCATTTACAATGTTTGCCATGATCCTTGAAAGCCTAATTTAATTGTTTGTGTGGATAAAATTTTGTATAGTGTTATTTAATTCCATATCATTACCTATGCCCCACTCCATACCTAAATACATCCTTTTCTGTGGCATATAGTGCATTTGACATTTTTTCAATGCATCTAAAATTCCTTTCCACGCATGTACATCCTCTCCATTTAACATCCAAAGACATGTTTTGATGTGCTACAACTAGTTTACAAGGGGTAAGGGCCTCAAAGATAGTTACAAGGATTATTTAGGCATTTATAAGATGATTATCAATAGAATCCACCTTGCCTTCGGCTAGGAAAAAGACACATTTTGTCATTGATATTGTTTATGTCTTCAATTAATGTTTTATTGAATTGTAGGGAAAAAAAAATGGAGAAAATTTAACAAGGTTTTGACCTTTTCCAAAAAAGGGAATATTCTTTCATAATTCCCTGTTAAAAAATCCACCCAACTTTTAAAAAAATAAAAATAAAAATGGGAAATATTTGCCATATTTTGACGCACTTCTTTAGTGGAGGGGCATCACAGTTCTCTACAGTTTTCTGCAAACTTGTTGACAATTGACACTAACTCTTGTTTGGGATGATCATGAAAACTAAAAAGCACTTATCATAGTGTTTGATTGTCCTCCAGTTTCATTATTCACAACTAACAAATGAAAAACTTGAAAACATACATGAACATGCTAGGGAAGGGAGGAATTGGATGCATTTACCAAAACATGACTACAATCCCTTTTAGAGCTCCTGCCTAAAAGAAGGTTAGAACATAGTATATCCCAAGCTACCAAATCAGCTTAGCAGTACCATACCCCATGACTGATGTTTGGCACTTCTTTGCCATAAGTTTCTTTATTTTATAAGACGAGTTTAAACAGTTTCAAATTTAACTTTGCAGAATTACAACAATTGAGGAATAAGTAGCAAAAATACATGTCGTGTTGTGCATTTGTAACAGTAACCCAATGGTTTTCAATTGTCAACAATTTTGACAACTATCAATAAAAATTTTCTCTTTGTTTCAGCTCGAACTTTTTGTGTGAATTCTTTTGTGCCAAGCATCTATGATCAGTAGTTGTAGGTAAGGTAATATGCTTCAAGGATACACCAAAGACGTACAGGATTTGTCTACCATTTGATTTCAATTCTCCAATAACTTTACCTGCTCACTCATGTAGTAGTTTCTGGTAGACAATAGGCTCATTCGGAGTCAATTGCCTGAATTCTTATCTCTTGGGTATATCTCAAACCTGATCTCTTTTACGGACTTTTTCCACTGTGTTTCACATCAGGAACCAGGATCACACCAATTTTGTCTCTTGGAATTTCCATAAGGACACAACAACAATGGCTGCAAATAAAAATAATATACATGTCATTATTCTTTTTGCTTGGTAATAAGCCAATGTGTTTATCTATCCTATAGCTGTTGCCACAAAGCAGTGAGGTACTTACACAGAAAGCTCAAGAGTCTCACTCTAACATGTGAACTTCACATACTACCGTATGCTAGCTAGCAAGATTTGGGCTTGAATTCCAAGGCTATGTTGTTTCCTCAGCCACACAGCTTGCTCGGTCTTAGCTGACAAGAAAAGGCAATTTGTTTTTGCTTGTTTGGTTGGCCCATTACCACAATGGTGTGGTGAAATTGGCGGAAAATAACGGTTAAACTCAGACTATTTGTCTGAGTTAAGGCTCCCCATGGAGGGCATTATGGTTGGAAGTTCCTAAACCATAATGCCCTTCACCCTTCCCCTTTAAAAAAAACCATCTTTTGAAAAATAGGAAAAAATAGTAAAATCCAGCTGTCAAGGGGGCATTATGTGTAATAACACCCAAGTGAGACTTTATGAGTGTAATGCCCATACACGCGATGCTCAGAACTGAGCAAAATTCTGGCCCCACAATTGCTGAATAGAATAAAGGCAAAACTTGAACAGGTTTTAACCCTACACCTAACTAAACACAATATTTGCATCATGTTTGCAAATAAGATTTTGACCCTACTTAATATGAATGTTGTTTTAGAGGCTTTTTTATTTTACAAAAGTTGTGGATTTTACAAAAGCTTTTCACTGAAACAGCTGGAGATCTCTAATGTTTGGAAGCAACCAAATGTTTTTGGGGAGGTTGAACATGGTATGAGTGTGGGTGACCGTGTGATGATAATTTAGTAAGTAGAGAAGAAATTCCGTTGTTTTGTTTACAGTTTAATAAAATGGTATGAGTCAGCCAAGTTCAATGCAACATTGGTGACCAATCAATCTTTGGCTCATGAAAATCAGGAATGGTCGGTCAGTCAAAAAGAGCTTATGGGTGACAATGATCACCACCACCACGGCAATGGACCCCATGGGACCCAACACAGCTTGAAGCTTTTTATCATTAACTAATATAGGGGCCACAACTACTGCACAACCCATCACCACAAGCTTTGCTTTTTCAGATTTCATCCTAACTTTTATACTCTAGAGTAATATACACACAAAAGACATTGAGCACCAAAGCATCCAAATAGGCACATAGTGATGTCATCTGTGGGACCAACAACAGCCATCAAAATCGGTAGGTACACATAAGTTATTATACCGACTTTGTGAAAGCTGAAAACAAGTTATCTTACCGACTTATGGCCGGTTATGTTTTTTCTTTGAAATGAGAAAAACAAAAGTTATGCTTAATGACTACATACATACGTAATTTGAGATATATAGACTACAAAGAAAAACAGCACCAAAGATGGATTGCCCAGGATATGAAAGTCGGGGTGTCTGGTGATCACCCTTGAGTTTGGGTTCTTCTTTGAAAACAAAGGGATTGAAAGGACATTATTGACATGAAACATTTTAACACTTACTTAATTCAAATGATTTGCCGAATAGAATTTAAGTGGGATGTTAAACCATTGAAAAAGTGAGCATTTTACAAATCAAGTGGTATCAAATTAAGATTACAATATCACGACTTTCAAATGTAGTTTGCACCCACAATTAGCGATTCAATATGATTGTTGTCCAATGCGGAAGGTTTACCCACCATATGACCAATGGGGCTTCTAAAACGTTTGATTTAAAGGAAGGTGTGAGAAGCTCTTTGAGAAAATAAATTTATTTAGTCTACTGCAATTTCCAAATTTAAAAAAGTTATTCCCAAAATGAAAAAAAAAAGTCTTTTTTCTCCCCCATCATTTTAGCATTAAGCAATGCACAACATTTGCAATAAAAGAAAAATCACTTCATGGATGGACCTATAATATTTTGGATCTAATTGATTCCAATTAATAAAAGATACAAAATTCTTAACCAATTTGAAATATAATTGGGAAAAAAAGTAAACAAAAAGTTATTCCTCACAAAACAGGAAGATAAGGTGGTTATAAAGAATTGTGGCTATTGGATAGGTCTACTAGGGGTGGAGGATCTTCATCAGTTACGCCAGCTCCTGCGTCCATTCAAATTTGATTGTGGACCCTTTCCCTGGACCCACCAATGGGTCCCAAGCTCCGAAGAATGGGCCCTCCTTCCGTTGGCTCACCATCCTCACAACCCACCTGCCCTTCCCCTTTCCTCCTTTTTTGGTGACCAATAGCCTACAAGGTGGGTACCATGGTAGTAAAACCCCAAAATGTTTTTGATCACTTTTCTAAACATTATGCATACCAAGTGGTAAGATAAAATCCAAATTTAGTATTTCTGGGGTTAAATATAACCACTACCAGGCCTCACCCATGACGGTACCCATGCAGGTTCCCCCACCCGCCACCCCCCCTCTCCAACCAATCCTTGGTTTTTCAATTAAGAAAAACCATAAGAAGGAAAATTTGGACGGCGCTTGAAATTCGCCAGACTAGGTCTTCTCCCACCTTGGGTCGCAGCTGGTGGGACCTAATGTCTCCTGGATCTCCAAATATTACTTAGGAACTGAGCTAACGTTTTGGGGCCCCACTGAACCCCATCACCCCCACAAAATCAAATCACCGCCCCCCTTCACCAAATCCTTTTGGTTCTTCTTTTGGTAGTTTGCGGGCCCCCTTAGAAACTGCTAGGTTAGCCACATGGTTGTTTCCTTCATTCACAAAGCACTCGGAGAAATTTCCTAGAGTATTTGGATGGCAACTTATACCCTTTGTGTGTGAATATCCGTCCTAAAAAAGAGAAGGATTCTTATGCCTATCCTTATAAGAGGGAGCAATCTTATGCCTATGTATTAACATAAGTTCCCTTGCATCACATAGGTGTAAGATCCCTCGCACCCTTAAGGAGTAGGAGTAAGAATTCTTACCCTCTTATAACTTGTGATCAATGTATGGTTAGGTTCACGAAAGCACTTGCCTTGTGCTTTCCAGTCATTAAAGGTCACTCACAAGTGAGGGACATTCCCAAAATGTAGGGCTCAATTGGAATACAACCTCATCTTAGGCCCCTTCCAAATTTTGGGAACGTCTCTCACCTTGGGCTTTACTTACTCTTAGCCAACCCTAGATGCAATGGGCCATATTCATCAACTGAACACCCCAAGGAGATGTGAGGAAATAGTTGAAGGCAAATGCAGAAAATAATAAATTGCTCAAAAACTTGTTTCCCACAAGATGGAATTAATGTAAAGTAAATTATTGGCTATTTGGAGGCCACAATACAAGGAGAGAATTGGTGGGGTGGGGGGAGCGAGACCATTGAGGGTCAAATCAGTGTTGGGAGGAGGTTTTCTCTTTCGAGAACCCTAAACTTGATGGGTAAGGGCAGGGTAATATATATACCCTGTATGGGCAATTAAAAAAATCAAAGAAACATTTCTGAGCCTTAACCAGAAAATTCTCAAAAATACTAGACCAAAGGCTTTCGATTTTGAAAATTTTCAAAAACCTGAAACTGAAAATTCTTTGATTCCCAAAACATCTAAAAACCAGACAGTATTAACAAAATCAAGAACCTCACAACAATGGTCAATTCTCAAGACTCCAGACATCAATTAGATTCAAATCATCTTCCAAATGGTTGGAATTTTTTGGAGGGCCAATTTGGCCGGCCATTGCAGCAATCACCTTAGTGCACAAGTTGTATTATCAAAGAAAAAGGATGGCAATTTACACCAATTTCTGGTAGCCAGCATTCAAGAGGGATTTTGTTTGAAGTTTCTACTCCTGTAGGCTAGCTTGAAATTCCAACCAAAGCAATGGCCGGCTGTTAAGGCAATCACCTCACCATAGGGAGCTGTTGGGATTGATCAAAGAATGATAAGTAGACTACTTTTGGATCAGGACAAAATTTGTCAACTAAATTGTGCATGAAATGTGCAGGTTCCTTCTCCAGAATACGAGAGAATGGGCAACTGATAAGAGTATCTTTGTAGCATTTGGGTCACAAGGTAAATTTTCCTTGGTTTATTTTTTGGGGTTCCCAGTTCTTTTTGCAAACTGAAGTTCCACACAGCCCTAGTCCCAGTTAAATTTTTAAATGCTTTTCCTTGGAAGTACTCCAGGTTCTCTCTCTCCATATACTTTTAAAGTTACTCCAGTTCAATAAAGTTATTTGTAAAGTTCAGAAGATTAGGGGGCGAGAACGGCCAGTTTCCGCATAATAGGCCATCAAAAGTGTAATGGCAATGAAAGTTTTTGCAAAACGAAATAACTCCACCGATTTTGGTGGTAAACTGAGTTTCATCCTGTCTTTCCTTTTTCCTGAGCGCCTCCACTGCTGTTACATACATTTCCACTGCTCCTACCTGTACAACTGCTATAATTACTTTCGAACCTTATGCATTCCACACCGAGATTGAACAAAATTTTCTTACTTTGCGGATACCACTGAAAGAGGGCATAGGGGGGTAAAAGCAGGTCCAAAGAGAGGGTGAAGACAGAGTGACTTTACAGATAACTCTATTTTGTCCTGGTTTTTTCAAGTGTTGGTTTGGAAATTAATGACAAAGTGCAATGAGGTCAGGAGGACTAAAAGGTATAGAAAATTGAATTACCATGTACAAGGTACATATTGTTTAGGGATAAAATGAGTTTAGATGAGTGCCCCATTGACCAGAAGTATGATTTTTGGACTTTCTCATCCATCTAATCTTTAAATTATTTTCTCAGCAGTTGAGATAGTCCACTTAATTCACATCCCAACTGAATTAAATTGGGGGGACCTATGTTAACCTACTAAGGTGGCATCATCAAACACATACTTTCTTGGATCGCCTCTTGAAATGTTCCTGGTCCTACAAGAAATCCACTGAAGAAGGCACATAATATTTCATTTTTGAACCCCTTTGTCTACTTATCAGATCTTTATATATGTATATTTCCCTTGGTTTGTTCATGATATTAAAGATATGTGAAATTCATTATGTGAAATTAATTTCAGTACAAGATTAGAAAATATTTAATTTAACTGAAAATATTATATTTTGCCCCAAATCAAAATGTAGACCATTACATTTGAGTTTTTTTGAATAAATACATAATTACTTTAACAGCATGAATAATTTTTTGAGAATAAATTAATTATGTAATTTATAAATTATACAATTATATCATGGAATGTGAAATTGAAAATATACATGTGTTTATATTTATGCCATATATTATTTGTTTTAATTTGAGGAAGTGGTTGAATGGTTAAGGACTTGTTTATAGTTGTGAAAGTAAATTCCCTAGATTGTGACATTTTATAATTGTCACATATATTACTAAATTCAACTAGCAAGATTATAAAAAATAAAATTATACATGTATTCATTTGTGATTATTAAATGATAAATTACAAGTCCAATGACAATTCAATGACCTATAACAAATTGAAAGTAGAAAGTATAGATATAATTCAATTCCTCAAATAGTTATTCAATTTATGATGTAGTTTGATCACATTAGTGGCCACATGCATGCATGTTGGGTTTCAACTTAGTGACGTCATTCAACACTACCTTACATTTCAACCAAGATTGAGATGACATTGGAATTGTCATTAAGTTAATGTGTAAATTATTGAATTGCTAGCAAGTTCATGCTATAAATGATTGGTCTTTTTAAAGAAGCCAAAATTATCTAGTGTTTAAAATGACTAAATTTTTGATAAAAATAGGTAGTGAAAAAAACATGAATTGTAGTAATGAAACTTCTCATTTTTCTTAACCTTATGGATTCTTAGATCCACACTTTTAATAGCAAAATTTTGTATGGTAAAGTGTCACAACCTGGGTTGGGCTCACCATGAATGTTGGACCACAACAAAAGGAACATGATGACAACATGGCCAAGACATGAAATGATTGTAGTATTCTTCTTTTCAATTTTACAAAGTGAGAACAACACCATTGGTCCTTCTTGGACTAATGTTGCAAACTGCAACAATGAAATGGAGGTGGTGCAAGATCGTTTTAACAACCTGAAATAGAATAACAATGTTTAGTTACAAATTGATTAGCTATTTATAAACATATGTAAATTAAATTTGATAATCACACTTTTTCGTTTTTTTTTGTTTTTAAGAGTATATTCAATGCTCAAGATGGCTATAATAAATTGTGCTCAAACATAGGAGTGTGATAAGTGTTTGGGGGAATGGTAAACAAACCATCATTCAGTCAAATTGGATTGGAATTGGTTTTAAAGCACAACCAATGGACCAAAAGTGTTTCCTATGTTTTGCCTCATGATTGAAACTATGAAATGCATGGCAAAACACACTTGTGGTAACCAAGAACTAAGACGGAAGTAATACAAAGAAAAAATCTTGAAAGATTTTCAAAAACAAAAACATCATCCAATTCTCATAAGGACTTGTATTGTGCAAACACATTGTTGGAGGAATTAAAACATAATATAACCTTGGAGGTTGCAAAGGGACTCAAAGACTTCACAATTAGTAGTGACATGAAACTTGTGTTGCTTTGTTACTATGAAATTGTTGATAATGGTCTTGGTGTTTTTAGTTACAATGAATTTTTTTTGGAAGCAATGGTGTGATTTTATTTAGGGTTTAAGGTCATTAATGTGACAACATTAGAACATGAGATTGGCATACATGTCATGTCATCTTCAAAAAAATCAAAGGTGAGAAGACAACATGGTGTGGTTCATGTGCAGTGGAAGATCCTACATTGGAGCATGTGCAAATGGTTTACTATCGCCTAAATGATATGTTAAGAACTCCATTAATTTGCAATTTCAATATATTTCCCATGGGGATGTACAAAAGTTTACAATATGGAGAGTAACACTTGCTTCCTTCATGATTCAAGCCATGGTGAATCTATGATGAGTTTATGAAAATCTTAATCCAATTTGAACTCAAACTAGAATAAATCCTTTTTTCATTTGTCTTATGTAAACAAAATTTATTAGAGGGTTTCCTTTAATGAAATATTATGCCATTTGTGCATGTTCAAAATTATTTTTATTCAAACTAATTATGAGGAACTAAGGAACACACTCAAAACTTGAAATTTTTTTGTTACATATTCATATGAGGGAATTAATGCATATCCCATTTGTCAAGCTTAAAAGGTCACATTGTTACAATATGACAAAAATATGTTTTTATCTTCGTAACATCACCTCACATGACAACTAAATTGGTCGTGTGGTTAAGTTTATTAATTTAGAATGATTGACTATGTTCATTTTGATTAATATGAAAGCCAAATACATTTGTTATGACTAACAAAAATCAAATCAAACATATTGCTACACATGTGGTGGATGTAACATGTAGCACTTGGATTTTATAACATACTACTGTGATTAAATTAAGTCATTCACACTATGAGATGGACTTCTATGTTTCATATGTGATTGCAATTTTGTGTTTGATGCTACTTATTTATGTGCATAATATGTAAAGCATTATTGTGTAATTATTTTTAAAACTCAATTACTCAAACTATAGTAAATGATTTTCAAATTTTTAGATGCTTATACATTTACAAATGGGTAGTCTTAGGAAGGTTAAGGGTGTTAAGGTAAATTTTTGTTTCTAGGGACTACATGGGACATGTGGCTTTCATGTCTTGGTCTATTAACCCAATTTTTGCAGTTTTCACAATGTTTTATATTTAAATATTTTTAGATTAAAATTTGATCATACATCATGTAAATTATGCATCCATGCTCTTTATCATATAAAAAATAATAACTTTTGTTAAAGACACATTTTCAAAATTCATGAGTTTTAGGGTAAAAAACACATTTGAACCAAGGGTTCTCAAATTAGTAGAGTCTATATCATTCCTAATGATGTATAACTATTGTAATTTTTTAGTACTTGAAGAAATTTTCAAGTTTGATAATCATTTTTATGGAAGGAAACAATGTGCTATGGGCTTTTACAATTAGAAATAAAAATAAAAATAAAATAGTCATGTCCTTTTATTTTACCTTATGGTAACCCATGTAAACACAACATTATTGGTGAATAATGGAGATGCTTAGTTAATCCTATGATTGATATGTGCTACAATGGGTGGCCAAAATTATTTGAATAATTTTGACATTTCTTAAACCTTTATATAAATGTTCAAGGATTAAAGGACTCAATGACTGTATGACACTTCTAGTTTAATAACACACTTCTTAAGTGTCAAAGGATTATTTAAAATAAAATAAAATTATGAGTAGTTTTCATATGAACATCTGCTTGACTTCTTACCAAGCATGTGGAAATTAGTTAAAATTTATTACAAAAAACTAATTTAATTGTCCTTTAAAAAAAAAAATCAAACCCTAAAACTTTCATGATTCTAACATCATTTCCATGATAATTAATGTTTGACATTATTTAAATTGATTTATAAAGCTATTTTTTGGTGCAAAATGTCATAACATTGCAAATTTTTTGAATTTTTTTTGTAAATTCATTAATGTTTGGATTTCTTTTAATTGAAAAAAAATTCCAATTTTTGTACATGGTCCAATAGGTAGCCAAATATATCTAGTCAATAACCAAATTTGGCTAAATTAACTTATGGATGTTTGCCACCTTGGCTACGTCACAAAATGGAAAACAACCACATTATCAAGTAGAGCATGTGTTTTTAAATTTGTGGTTAAAATATTCAAAATGTTTTTGAAGAAATATTGCTAATCCTATTGATGCATTTTGATAAAACTAAGCACTATGTCAAGGTTGGACTGTTCTTGATTTGTGTTTCAAAACATTCAAGAACAATATTTTCACAATAAAATTATGATTCTCTTAAACCATAGCTATTCTATTAGATGTCTTTACTTAACAAACAAATTGAAACCATATAACATGCACAATAAATATTCATCATGGCTAGTCAAAAGCTTGACAAATAATATGTAACCCTTTTTGTTATTTTGCTATATGATGTGTAACTCATTTGTTTTGTGTAAATAAGAAGCCCAAATTGTTTGTTTGACCAGTTCAAATTAAGCAGCAAGAGCAGCAGCAGCAGCAGGGAGTGAAGTCGGGTCGGCAAAATACGAAATTTCGCAGCCACACACCTTCGTTGCAATTCCCCAACCTCACGATTCGTTGGCCGGTCCCTTTGATGCTCTTCTGCATCTTCTTCTTCTTCCATAGCTTGCTTTCTCTCTTCGATCATCGCAATCCTTCGCGCAAATTGTCAGTCCTTTGCCACCTGCTATTCAACTTCCACCGTAAACAAAGCAGTTAGCCTGCACACTCTTGTATAAAACGTTGAAGTACTTTGTACAAACATCATCATCATCAGCATCATCATCCGGTTAGCCTAACAACAGTGAAACCCAAGTTCCAATTTCACTTAGCACACACACACTCTGAAATTGCAGTTGACGAGAGAGATTTCAGTGGTCAATACCCATTTGTACTGCTACTATTATTCTGGAATTGGAAATTGATCACAAGTAGTTGTTAAAAGGGCTTGAACTTCAACACTTTTTTTTGGGGGGGGAGGGGAGGGTCCTCTCTGTCTTTTTCTTTTTGCTTTTTCGTCGTAGTTTGTAGAGAGTTTTAGAGCGGGATTCAGAAAGTTGGGGTTACCAGTTTGAAGCACTTCATCACTTTGGGGATGGATCATTCTTTTGTGATTGCAGAGAAAGTTGAATTGAGGATGTTCCAGACATGGCCCACTTGGGTTTGAAGCTTGAAATGTGATCCAAAGTAGCACACAGAGACAGAGGGAGTCCAGAAACAGGGGGGGTCAAGAGGCTCGAGAGTCAACATGAATATTGTACTAGTATGTTATGCTGTGTCTTGTGTGAACGTCCTTGTGTAGGCATATTATTACGCTTGCAGCCTGCAAAGCCGGGTTCCTAAGGATTCAAGGGTGGGGGGCGAGGGTATTTTTCTCTTGAAGCGCAGCCATAGCAGCAGCTGGGAACCAACAAATACAGAAAGCTGGAAACGGTAGAGCTCCGAGATCAGCTGCGGGCGGGTGAAATCTCTACTCTCGACAAGGCCGCCGCTCCGCTGACAATGCCCGAGAGCTTCACGCAACGAGTCGATCTCAGTCACCCCGACCTCCGTGGTTTTAACCACAAAGCAGCAGCTTCCTCCAACACCAGCTTCGTTCGATGTCCAAACTGCCCTGGGCTGCAGACTGCGTCCTTCCAACTCCAAATCTGCTGCAAATCTGTGCATCAGAGTACTTCGCAGTTCGAGCACAAAGAGTCAAATCTTGGCTTTGCTGCTGCAGATACGTTTCTTGAAGCCAAGGGAGATTCGACATCCGTTCCCAGTGACGATGTACAAGAAGATGGGACAAACATCAGGTAGGGTTTAGTGGCCCGATTTCAGACTCTCACAAATCTTGTGGCTATGGACATGTGTGGTCAATAGGATGATAAAACTGAGGAAATTCTACAATCCACTGTATTTGCATCCACTCTTTTCCCACACAAATCACCATGAACAACATGAGGAAATGCATGAAATTATGAAGATGTACATTAGGGTTGGGCATTTGTCAATTACAGTTTCTCTCACCACTGAATCTCCAATTTGATCTCATCTTCTGATATTTGACAGCTCTTGTTTGATCAGTTGCAGTACGGCACAGCAAGATGAAGTACAGAATACAATGCAAGCTACTTCCCGACGACCTAGAAATAAGGAATGTAGCTCAAAGTACTATGGTGTGCGTTTTCGGCCAGATCTCAGCAAGTGGGTGGCAGAGATTCGAGTTGCAGAGTGGAAGTCTGTAGATAAGAAAGTGTGGCTCGGGACTTACATCTCTGAGGAAGGGGCAGCCCATGCTGTAGATGCTGCCCGCAAAATTCTGAGATGCAACAAGAAACAGAAGCCCAATTTCTGTTGTGAGCGGCTTGAGGCGTATGCTGAGAGTCTGCCACCTGAACTTTCCTTGAGCAATATATCGGATCAAACTATTTTCAAGGCAATAACAGAGTTTGTGAAAGGTAAGGCTAGGCAATATGCTTCTGAGTTTGCTTCTACTCCCTTGCCAATTCCAAAAGAGACCAGAACTTCTACTCCTGTGAACAACAGGCAGCCTGGTGCTGGAGGAGATATGTCACCTTCAGATGCTGGAGCAGTCTGCCAGCTTGGGAGCATCACCACAGGTGAGTCTCTTGCAAAATTCAACGAGTTCAGAGCAGGTGCACAGTTACAATGGTTATAAATCTGTCTCTGTGGCTCTTTATGTCCCGAATTTGCTTTGACATGACATGCTGCAGTGGATGCAGATTCCTTTGAGCTGGTATCATACTTGGACCATGGTGTTAAAGCCATTGAGATGCCAAGAGATTTTTCTTCTGAACTTAGCCATCAACAGCTTTCTCCATTCCATGCGACTGCGGTTATAGCAGCTTCTGACAATTTCTTTGAAGAAGTATATGGGGAGGATGGCAATGGTCACATCACCACTCCATGCTCATCGATGATGTTCTTGCCAGGTGTATCCTTAGATTGGTCCCAGCAACAACCTGTGACAGCATCAACAGGTGAAGCAGTTGTCCATCAAGACTCCATTTTCATGAGCCTGGAAGAAGGGTTCATGATGCTGTCACAGCCTGAACCCACCCACTGGACTCAGGATCAGATCTTTGGCTTGGACTTCAACACTGAACATATGCCAGCTAGTTCCGACATGTGGGTGGAGAATTACTTGGGCTCATGTGCTGAAGAACCTGTATACACAGATGCACCTATGGAGGTCAGTGGTTCCTGCCTGGAAGATTTTCTTATGCAGAGCAATGCTGAGTTGAACTTACTAGGTACTGAATTAAACCATGAGCTCAGTAAATGAACCAGCAAAATATAGTTGGCCATATTGACATATGATCCTTGATTTGGGTTGAAACATAGAGATTTTGGTTTATTGTCTTGTTGAAGCATTTTGAGATGCTAATTTAGTTGATTTTACAGATGTTCATCCATTTGGAAGGAAGTCTCACTAGATACTGGTGTAGTGTAAAGAGATTTTCTGATGAAGAAATTTGTGTCTGAGTTTCCTCTTTTTTTTTCTCCACTGACAGGAGGTTGATCCTGGTAGGGCATTGAATGGAAGCTGGGATACCAAGCTGGTACCAAGTTTCACAATGAGTTCTCAAGGTGATGGTATCAATTCATGTATGGACACACTCCTCGAAGGTGTCCTTAGTGGTCATTAGGACTCAACTGTGATCATCAGATGGTTGGCTGAGAGGAGAGCCAGGGTGTAATTGGAAATCTCTTCTGGACAGATCCATTGAATCTATAGCTTGTGGTGTTTCTGTGCTCAATGGCCACCCATGACTCCCATAGTGTTATTATATAATCACAGTTTGAAGATCATCTTCTTGGGTGCCCTTTGCAGGGCACATCACAGTTTGTGTCACCCATTGGATTCACAGTCCTTTTAGAGGTGTAATATATAGGATGTGTGTCAGATTCAGCCTTGAAAAACTGGACTGAAAGGCAAGGAAATTTCTCTAGCTGTGTATAGTGTAGACTGCTTTAGATCTAGAAGAAACAAAAGAGTGAAATTGGCTACTGGCTACTCTGTTCTTGAAGTTAAACTTCTTGTGCCAGGTTTTACACTGAAGGACATAACAGTGATCAGAAGATGACCATCCACAAGATCTGTGTGATCTGTTGGGCTCTTTTTATTGCTCAAGATAAAGTCATTGGTAAGTAAGTTTGGATTTCAGTTTCAGAGTTTCAAGTTCCTAAAGGAAAATCATTGTGAATATACATGTATACAGCTTGAAACACCCTTGAGTGTATTCAGCTGTTGTGTAGAATTCTATCTATCAATATATGAAACTGTATGTATCTTGTAAAGGTTTTCTTGCATCTGTTCTCTGGATTTATATCGAGTCTATAGTTTCAAGCAGTTCACCATGGAATTCTGTCATCATGTATGTATGTCTTTCTATGCCATCTGCTAAAATAACTACCTCTTCCAAGCCTAGCTACCTTAGTCCTCTCTGCTACCCACCTACATGAGAAGGCAATTACAACTATTTTTCATCAAAATCTCCACCTCCTTTACCATTATCTTTACCTCTTTCTTAAGTACCCTTTGAAATCTTCCCTTTTAAAATGAAACTTAAAATTAAAATTAAAAAAATTATTTAACTCAACCTTCAACAGCATCACAAACTGTGGTATTCAACAAGCAAAGATCTATTCACAAATCCCAATGTATGTAGTACCGTCTTTGGTACCTCTTCAACATTACCTTATTTCATGTAAGCTATGCACTGGGTGAAGTTTGTTTGAGCCCAAGTTGATCATCAATATTTAGGACTTCTAAGAAAGATTGCACTTCAATGCTGAAAGGTTTTTCCTGGCAATCTGTTTGATCTGATGATCAACAACTAAAATATGGCAAGACCCACCAACCAAGTAGTAAAAACTTCAAACTCTGTATACCTGCTGTCAGAAACCATGGTCCGACTAGATCATAAGCTCTTCATAGGATGACCATCTTATTACACAAAAAACAACATCCTTCTTGAGGCTCTAATGCAGTACCATGATTACATTGCACTATACCAAACGTCTAATCCGATGAGTCCCTGGCCAGAGTGAACTAGCATCCACTAGCACACCATCCCTTGGATGTGCCTTATGACTCAGTTGCAGATGAACAACCTCAACTGAGTTAATTTCTGGTTTTACCGTGGTATCCCATTCCGTAAGAATAGGTCCTATATCTAGGTAAATAGGTAGGAAAATAGGTGACTACTAGGTAATCAGGTGGTTTATACATAGGCAAGGGGTGTTTTTCCTACCTACCAACAACCCACAAGACCCACTTGCAGGTTGTTAGTAGGTAGGTAGTAAAAAAAGCAACTGAGCTAACCACCATGGTTGACTAGGGAACTGGAACCTAACAGAAAACTGTTTCATGGCTACTTACCATCCATCTTTAATGGTGCACAGATGGGTGCTGGTTCACTCCAGCCCTTAAGTCCTGCCCTTACACAAAGGAGTCCTGCAACAAGGGACCACCTGATCATCACACACAGGGTGTGCCCTTGATGGCAATTTCAGGACTAATGACTGAAATGGAGAGGACTTTGCAGTGAGAAATATGGGTTGGAGGCTTGGAATTCATATCACTTGTCATGAAAATTTGATGTTACTAATTTCTATTTCTAAGTTCCAAGTCATTACCCAATAATCTGTGGAGAGAGCAAAAAAAGCATGCTGCCACCAAATAAGTCTTGTCCTAAATGTGGACTATGTATGCTTTTGAAAATAAGTGATGTTCTCAACAAACTCAAAAGCCCACAAAACTCATCATCTAATTTGTTAGCAAGGCTGAGCCAATCATAGACTATTACATGAAACACCCAAAAGCGTTTAGTCTTTTTTTTTGAAAACATTTCAGTGTATTTAAATAATAAATTTAAAGGCAAGTAATCAGTTAGGAATTTAGATGGACTATGGCAATAGTGCACAACCTTTTTGAAATTCTGATCAGATGTCTTTTACGAATACAGTTCTAGTGCATATTTGGTGAAATTGCAGATGTTGAGTGCAGAAATTCTAGCTAAACAAAGCTTAAATAAATAGAAAAGTGGCTATGTCAAAGAAAAAAATTCTATTACAATTTGGCAAGATTTTCAAATTTACAGCAATAAAAGTTGGCCATATTTACAAAGGAAAATCTAAAACATGGCTACGGAGTTTATGTTCTACAAAGCTATATGATTATGCATTATGGAGCTATGTATGTGCTAAAATCTGTCAGGGGTGAGTGAAAAGAGACCTTTCTTGTCATTAGGTGATTGTTTCACAACAAGAGTTAGAAATTAGGACACTCTACACATACACACACAATGAGTCAAGTACATATTGACTCAATGATTGATGAACATAGATATTAAACATAAGTAGTCTTAGGCAAACACACATAGATGATAGTTATGCACACAAATTCAAACAAACGCACACACTTACACTTAAATACAATAATTATACACATACACACACTCAACTTTCAAATCTCAAGACTTAGACAATGGATGATGGAAAGTGGACACTCAAATATAGTGGATAACAGATTCACTCAAACAATGGACAATCAAACATGATGGATAAACACTTTGATACACATGGCACTCATTGCTTAGACTTTCAAATGTTCCAACCCAAACACACATGCATTTGGAGACTTAGACATTCAAACTCAAACACATAGGGCATTTAAACATTCATGCACATAAACACAATGGCACTCATGAGTTCAAACACATATGAGACTTAAACATTCAAACTCAAACACTTTGACATTCAAACACAACCTATAACACACTTAGACAACCACAATCCACAAGGTAGCAACATCCTAAAATTTCTAAATGGAATTGGAATGAAACCAAACTTTGTAATTTCATTTACAAAAAAACCACCTACGTTTAATTATACAGAAAAGTTGTCATCGAGTATAAAAGTTTAAACCATTACCATCAATAAAGTTTTAACTCAATCCTCATTTGGGTTTTTCTCCTTCCAATCATTAAAGCACACATCACATGGGAAAGGATTCAAAATGTAACAAATTTGAACATACATCCCCACAACAGTGTGTATGCTCATTCATGAAATAGTTCCTCAATTTTGATTTTATGAAAAAGAGGTTGGAGAAGGTTCTTTCATCCTCCATCAACGTCAACACATATACTATTGTACTCTCTACCAACTTGAAAAACTCAAGGCATGTTGAATGTCATAAGATGTGAAAAGCATCTAGAATCCACCAAAGTAGAATTACAAGATTAACATGGAATGGGGCCACCATTGTAGTGGTTGCATTTGATTTCTAAATGCATTGAATTGCAAATCTATAACACTTGTGGCTAGAATAGATGGATGTATTTTGGTTGCTTCTATGGGTGTATTTGCATTAAAACTTCTAATAAGGTTTAATTGTCATTTGAAACAAAAATGTGATTTAATCAATATCAAATGATGGTTGAAATTTTCCTTGGCATTAACATCATTTTGAAATTAGTATTATGCACAACAAATTCTCATGGCATCCATGACATGAGACGTGGGAAACTTCGTAGTCAAATTCTTGAATGAAAGATTCGATTGTAACTACAACATAAACAAATTGCATTAAGGTAGCCACACAAACAAAAATAGACAAAAATATACACACACATGTGCATATTAAATAACAAAAAATAATGAAAGGCGCATGGCTTTGCTTTTACCAAAGAAGAAATTAGTGATTTCAATTCCACAAGTTGATTTGTCAGCAAACCCAAAGTCTATTATTAGTGATTGCTAATACCCTAGTAGTATTGAATGTCATTGAACTAGTAGATTGCAAATTGGACTGTTGGGTTTTAAAAAGTTCAATGGTATCTTATAATTTGTGTACAATCATTGTTTATCATGGAGATGTTAAAACATTATTTATGGCAATTTGGATTTGTGGCCCAAATGGGGTTTTTTGTTCCTAATTGTTATGATTAATATGTAGCTTAATTATGAACCAAAAATTTTAGATCATTGATTAGCTTGTTATTGGTATGTGTTTAAATAATCTGCATCAATCACGAATGAGTTGAAGGTGGTTTTTTTTAACTAGCGTGTAAAATTGCAATCTTGGAGGTTTTGATATTGCTCTAGTTCTATCTATAATTGCTTGGGGTCAATTAGTTTAGTTATGCTTTTCATGTTGAATGGTTTCAATTCTAATGTGTTTTTTTTTATGACCTCAAGTTGGGTGTTTGATCTTGTAGGTGGTGGTTTGGTTTTTGATGAAAATACAACAAGTCATCAATAACAAACTTGTGTTTTCCACCTCACAATCAACTCGAATGGCCAGAAAACCTTGTGACAATGTTGAGTTAGTTGCCTTAACAAAATAGAAAATAACAAGGTTGAATTCAAGACTAATAAAATGAACACAAATTCCACCAAACTTTATAATATCAATATGCAAGTATTATGTAATCCAAACCTCAAACATAGTCATATTAATTAAAGTAATAAATTATGACACATTATAAGGACAAAATATGTAAATGATTGTTTTTCAATAGGGAAACAACTATCAAAATGAAAAATACATGACTTTTGCATAAACATTGGATAAATAACCAACATTAAGACTACTTAACCATCTTGACATTACTTTTATTAGACATGTCCAAAGGAACCCAACATGGAGTAACGATTTGCATGTTTGCAAGTTTTTTGAAAACATATTTTGTGTTACAATCAAATGAGTTTTTGACATTTATTATGCTATAGTGGTAAGTTCCAAGGCAATGCAGTTTCCTTAGACAACATTAAAATTACCCACTTCCATGTTTGCTAATGGGTGAAAACATGGTTAAAGGAGCCAAGGGCATTAAGGTAAAAGTCCTTTTCTAAGGACTGCACATGACATATGTTGTTTTTGTGTTAGTTTATAACTTTAAATTTTGTATCATGTATATTATGCATTCATGCCCTCTATCACATAAATATGAACAACTTTTGTTAAAGGCACATTTTCAAAATCCATGATTTTTCGAGTCAAAACTTTTGAATCAAATGTGCTTAAATGAGTTATATAAATAATTTTCATAAGTTGAAGTCCTTTTGCCCTTCTAATCATCAATGTTAAAATCCTTTCTAATTTTCAGAAGGAATGGTGCACATTTGGTAGGAATAAAAGATATTTGAAATAAACAAAAATTGTTCACTCTTGAAGTTTGAGTGCTTTGAACATGCAAAAACGTTTTTGGTTTGTGTCAAAATTTGAGCATATAAGCTTTGCAATTAATGGAAAATATTCCAAAAAACATTATGACAATCCAAACTATTATGCTTCACTTGTGATCTTTCAAACATACCAAAAATGTAGTTTTAAGGAATGTCCACTCACTTAGGTGGCTTTTTTGATTGTGTTTTAACGCAAATTATATAATCCAACATGATTTACTTGAATTTAACTTGTCATGTGTAAGTATAATGTTAAGGTAGCCTATCTGACACACTTTGATGGGTAGCCAATTGGACTTGAAAAACCAAGATCATTAGACAAGACATACAAATAAGATCAAGGGAACAAGTGGTGTAATCAGACCACAAGAAGAAACTTGTAAAATACACCACAAGATGACTTAAACATGATAGTGCACAATCACATGTTGACAATCATCATGTGCATAAATAAAGGATATGAATTTAACATCTAGGGCATATTACAATATTGACAAAAATAAAGGTAAAATTTATGATCACTAACAATCCACCACCTTGTAGAGGGGGACAATAATTACAAAGAAAAAATTGCTTAATTAATTCTTGTAATCAAAGGGAACCCTTTTAGATCTTTCAATGGAAACAAAAGTTGATTACCAAACACAATTTGAGTAAAATAAAACACTATTACATTATTTATTGATATTGTGATTTGTTCAGCAATACACTACACCTTAAGAAGCCCAATTTGGGAATGAAACACCAAGCCAAATAATAAAACAAAAAATCAATAGTGGTAAAAGAAGCACATGTAAATTACCATGTGACTATTTGATTTTATGAGATGGCCAAAAAGAAAAACAAAATGTGTGTAGGGTCCAACCATGCTATTAGGGGCCACACCTGACCTTTTAGACCATTTCTTTTTCATTATTTTAAAGAATATTCTTAAATTTTTTTTAATACATCTTTCAAAAAACATTAAAATTTTTAATTTAAAAAAATACTATTATGTTAAGCTATATATTTAAAAAATCCCAAAATATGTGAATTTTTTTCAAATTGTGTTTTTAGTGTTAAAATTGTTTTAAAGTAGTGATTACAAGTCTTTAAAAGTGTAAATTGGGTGTGAATATGTCTAAAGGAGCTAAAAACCACGTCGAATAGTGGTGAAAACTATGAATTGTTTTACATATGTTTTTTTCTTGACACTTTAAAGTTAAGTTTATTATTCCAAGTTGTGCTAAAGGATTAATATGAATGTTGAGGAATTAAAATTAAAATTTTATTAAATTAAAATTTGGGTTTTGGTTTTAGTAAAAAACATTTGAATTTGAATAGGTGTTGTGTAAAATTGTGGTTAATGTTACCAATGACTAAATAAGGACTATTTTAATAAAATAATTTTGATAGTAAAAAATATAGATGATAATAACCTACTACCCACATTCAAAGAGCATTCACAATTAAAAAGATATGGAATTTGAAATTTTTAGAAATTCAAAGTATTTTTCAAAATTTTTAAGTTTCAAAAGTCTTTTACCACATGTAAATGGGGTGCAATGTGCATGGCATACAAAATAAAGTTGTAGTTTATGATATAAGAAGCAAAACCTAAAGTAGTTAGCATATTTTGATATGATTGAAAATTATAATAAATTTTCAAGATGAAATGCAAAATTTGGCAAAATCTACATGCATTTTGAAAAATTCATATTTATTCAACAAAAAATTAACACAAAACATGTGATATATTTGGGCAACTACATGTATTTTTAATAACAAATTGCAAAAGATTTCATTCAAAAATTCTTTCGTATGAAAAAGTGAAAAAATACTTAAAAAGAGTCACAATTATTTTGTAAAATAATCCTATTGGTTCCTTTGTTTGTACTTGCACCCACTTGTGTATTTTTTATTCATTAAATTGATCCCAATTTGTTATGATATGTACATAATGTATTCAAAATAACATTTTATAAAAAAAATTCTATTTATAATTTTTTATTTCTTTTACAACACAAAATTCAAAGAATTAAGTATTGGTTATGATTATTGATTTGGTACATGTTAATATGATTACATTTTGTATTTATAAAAAAACATTGGTTCATTATAATGACCACTTTAAACAACATTTTCTAGGGTTTAACCTATATTATAATGAGTTTCAATCATGCCATATCAAACAAGTTTTGCTTCAATGTATTAGTATTGCTACAAACTCCAAGTGGCCAAAAATTCTCATTTATCAATTAACAAAGATTAAGTTAAACAATTTTTGTTTATCATATGTTAGTTTTTTTGGAATTCAATTCACACATTGACCATCATGAATGTTAGTTTAATTACCTAGTTAAATCTTAATTAGGTTAATGTTATGTTGGGTTAATGTAACATCACAAATTTAGTATCTCATGATTTAGTAATGGAAAATCATGCAAAATTCATTCATTCATAATTCATATGTTTCACACATTGATACTGTGCATTGAAAACACATTTGACACACAAATTTATAGGAAACTATGAGATTCAGATGACATTTTTTCATTCATATTTATTCCATTAACACATTTATTTGTGAGTCAAACGTGTTTTCAATGTAAGATATTTGTGTGTAAAATGTACAAACCTATGAATGAATGAACTTTGCATGATTTTCATTATTAATTCGTTGCATGTTAAATTTGTGATGAGTTGATTACGTTTTAGCAAGTAGAACTTGTTTAAGTGTGAACATGGTTCAAGTTATTTTGTGTTTGGGATGATCCCAAGTTGTGTGTTCCCGAATCACTTTTGGGGATTTGAGGTATCAAGACACACAAGGTTGTTTCTTGCAAATTTTTAATCTTAATGCAAGGTGTTGTTTTTGCATTTGATTGTTGAGTGGTTTTTCTTCATGTTTTAAGCTTGGAGTCTTGCTTGCTTGTACATAATCATATTTTGAATGACCAAAAGTCTAAACTAGTTTTGTGTTACACCAAGGCTCATTTTTGTTAAACATTATTTTTGTGTAATGTTTACACAAGATTCTATGCACCAAGTGCCATGGATTTGTTGTTTGTCATTTATCTTTAGTTGTGTTTTTTTTCATTGTGTGAACATTCCTTGGGGAGTTGAACCCCAACTAGGCCTAGGTATCTAGAGTGTGCATGAGATGTGAATAATAATAAAAAAAAAACCAAGGGAGGAGGTACTTACCTTTGCCACATGGGGCCCATCCCTCTAGTCTTTTGTCTTTTTATATTCTCTCCCTTCTTTTCTTCAAGTAGGGTGTTGTTCACATGGAATGGGAGCATTCGTATTAATATTAGTTGATAGTAAGAACTACACCACACCACCACCATCATTGTAATTGTTATCATTGGCAAGAGTTGGGAAGAAGAGCAGGTGGGGAGGCTCCACCTTCTCATTGTGGTTTACATTATGAGTTATTGCAATAACAATTGTAGTTGCAAACAAAGATAAAGGGGTGGGGGAAGGGCAAGTGCATAAAAAGGAGGGATGGCATTGGGAACATTGAGTTCTTTCATAGCCATCAACTTTTCATTTTTTCTTGAATTTTCAAAGTTTGGGCTTCATTGGAGGTTCAAAAGCTTAAGCATAAATTTGAAATAAAAGAGGGGCAGGATTCCAATCTTGACCTTCTTTGAACCTAGTTAAATTATCTTTTTAAATTAAATTGTAAAATCATTTTTCATAACCTAAATGGTAAGTTCAAGACTAATCCAAACATGCCATGTGTTTTTTAAAAATTAAAATTAAAATTAAAATTTTCTTTTTCAGATTTTTCCAATTTTTGATTATTGATTATTGATTTTTTGGATTTTTCATCCATTTTTTTCATTTTCATTAGTTAGCCAATAGGGTTTAATGATTGGACATAAAAATGATAAATGAAAAAAAATTATAGATATTTTGAAAATATGATTGGAAATTTAAAAAAAATTAAAATTCCATTTTGGAATTAATTGAGATTGTTTTTAGAAAATTTCTACATATCTTCCACATATGGGGTTGGGTTTGGGTACTATTTACACCATTGGAGTTTTAGAAAGGAGGCCTATGTGTGTGGGGATTTTAGTTCATTTGGAGATGAAAATTTATGGAGGCTTTTGGTAGGTATCGAAAGTGGCATGTGTGGAACCAATTTTCATCAAATTCTTGGCATTTCAATAAACTATTACTAAAAATGTTTTTTATTGGATGTTTTAGTTAAAAAAACCCAAAATGATAGGCATAAAAAAGACCACCTTGTCAATTTGGATAAGTTGATTTGGACCTATTGTTATGATTGGGGTGGTCTTTTTGATTGGTAGAGTAGGAGATTATTTGACTTTTCATTTTGACTAGTAGGTAGTAATGGACCATTTGATTGGGTGAATTTCTACCTAATTTGAAATTATTTTAAAAAATATTATTATTAAAAATACATATTTTAGGTAGGTAGGTGGTAAGCTTAGCTTAATTTAACCTACCTAGTTTAAATTACTTAACCTAGCCAACTTAATTACTTTAGTTTAGCCTACCTACCCTAGTCATTTCAACATGCACATATGTTATAAGTATAAATAATTAAACCTTTTACCTTCACAATAATAAACCAAATCTTTACGAATGGACTACACTTTCAAAATGTGACTATTTTTGTCAAGTTTTTTATTTCATATCATCATTTATGTTGGTATGTTAAAAAATTAAGTAATTGGTTTGTATGCTAGACGTAAATTGGTAAGTAACTTGTAAAATGATAAATAGGTAGAAGAGGTAGGAAGTAGGTACATAGGAGGTAAAGAAGTAAGTAGGTAAGTAGACTTACATCACAAATTTGACACTGCACAACTTAATAATGAAAATTGTGCAAAATTCATTCATTCCTAATTTGTATGTTTTAGGCACTGATATTGTGCATTGAAATCACATGTGTTTTAGTTTTAAATTGGATATGGACTCGAGAAAGTAGATTCAAAATATTTTGAAATAGAAATATAAAACCATAGGTCATTGCATTTAGTTTATAAAAAATTGAATACAAAGTTTGAACAACTTTGGTATCATAAAAGTAAGTTGAAAGTACATTTGAAATTAATTCAAAATAGTGTTCAAATCTACTTCATATTAATAATTCGATATATTGTGATTATAACATCCATAATTGGATAATACATAAGTATCTTTTAGGGCTCCACTAAGTTGAAATTTAAAAAAACTTAATATTTCATCTACATGTAACCCATTTTGTAAGATTGAACATTTTGTGCAAGTAGAAACATTTTAAAAAGTTCTATTTAATCCTACTTTCAAAATGGGGTTTTTCAACATTTTGAATATAAAATGAAAGATTATCATCATGTTAATTATTCTATAATTTTTTTTTACCTTCAATACATTAAAACTTTTTCATGTCTACATGTAATTGTTTTGACATTAAGCTGTGTGAACTATTTACTTTACCTTGCTTGCACCTTTTGACACATAGATTTGTAAAATATGCGAAATTCATATGACATCCATTTGTTCCTAGGTTCACATTTCAATCATTAACACAATTGTCCATGTGTTAAACATGTTTTTAATGCATGATATTCATGTGTGAAATATATGAACCTATGAATGAATAAATTTCACATGATTTTCATTATTCACTCATTGCATACAAAATTTGAGATGTAGATATGAGGAAGGTAAATCTAACTCAACTTAGTTAGCTATAAGTTGAAACTATATTTTATTATAGTTAGTCAAATAGTTTGAATAGTTGTAAGGTCCATAGTAGGAATTAGTTTAAGGTCCTTTAATGATATCAGATACTTCTACCTTAGCTAATGTCATTGGTGCGTAATTTAGACTTACACCAAGTCCATGTACATATTAGGCTTACACACTTAGTTTAGGCTTTTACTTGACTCTTGAGCTTATCACATTCAATATAAAATATTAATTGTTTCCTTAAGCACTTGCCCCGCCCATAAACATGATAAATTGAAAAGTATAATTATTTTTGGATTGTAATAAATTGAATTTCATATTCATAAACAAAGTAAGGTTTAGTCATAGTACATAGTTGTTTGATAAATGATTAGGAGTTATATCCATTGTCCACAAGTTATGACACATTGAGCATAGAAAACACTAATATTTGCAAATGTAACTTAGGTTCCACACTACTACACACTTCTAGTAATGATCAAATTTTTTTCTTCTTATGTTCCCATATGGTTTTCAATAGTTCATGATTATGTATGTCAATGTCAAATTTAATTTGATTTATATAAATATCATGGACATAAAGAGGCACATGTTAATGTTTCTTTTCATATCCATGTTGGTGGATAGGGAAAAGTAATGTGGTAGTTATTAGGAAAAGAGGGAGATAACTGTAAGGATAAGAGTTGATTATTAGGAAAGAAATAAGATAATTAGGGTTGGAAATGAGGTAGGTATGAATTCTCTTTGAAATTGTCCATAGATGAATATACAAAGGATTATGCAAAATCAATTGTCGCATATACTAGCCCCTTGAAATTTCTCATCACTGAAATTAGTAACTATTAATTGCCTACTGTAAAGAACCATACCGGGTTATTATGCAAGAGTTTAGGAGTTTTGAATGAGAGAATTGGCTGATTCTGTCATTTCCTACTACCTATGACAAATTTGCTGGCATTGCCTACCTACATGTGGTCCTTTTCAAAAGGGAATGTGCCCCTGGTGTGCATTCTGCCTCTAGTTGTATGCCTTGCCCTAGAGACTAATAGGGATGTAGAATGTGTCCCAAGGGTGCATTCTCTGGTACATAATTGCCAGCAAGTGCTAATATACGTTATCTTATTACTCAAGATGCCACTAGTGTGCATTCTGCCTCCAGTTTGTCCCTATGGTTTGGCCTGCCAGCCTTGCCCTAATGACTCACTTGGATACAGAATGTGCTGTTGGGGGCATTTCTGGTTCATAATTGCGGCCACAGTGAACCAGCACCCACCACTGCACCATGAAGGATGAATGGTAAGTGGTCAGGAAACAGTTTTCTGTTGGGTTCCAGTTCCCTAGCTAACCATGGTGGTTAGCTCAGTTG
>Ga0116227_10000949_pt1 | contig 61480 bp, 49 predicted proteins | sample S1TSphgellanicum_FD_89693 | JGI IMG/M metagenome (GOLD analysis project Ga0116227, IMG submission 89693) | Host-associated microbial communities from peat moss isolated from Minnesota, USA - S1T2_Fb - Sphagnum magellanicum MG | ecosystem: Host-associated > Plants > Peat moss > Unclassified... | reverse complement strand
TTTTTGTATTGACCAAGACTACCTTTTTTTTCTTTTAGCTACTGTCCGTCCCAATTAAGGGGATGGATTAAATGTCCGTCCGGCTTGATGACGAGACAGATTTTGGGGAAGCTCTTTTTTCTTTTAGCTACTGTCCGTCCTGATTAAGGGGATGGATGAAATGTCCGTCCGGTTGGATGATCACAAAATAATAATAAAAATAGAAAACACATAAAAATAAAAAAAATAAAAAAGTTAAAAGTTTCTAAAACGCGAACCAAGTTTAAAGAAACCGGGGGACTTCACAGTGGCCGAAGGTCACGGGCACCCACTAGTTGCAATAATATCTACTTGTTTTGTTATGTGCTTGTAATTTTGTAACTTTTTTTGGGTTTGTTTGTTTCTTTCTTTCTTTCAAATGATTTTTAGATGAAAAAAGATGGGAAATTAAACCAAAATACAGGTCCAAACTTAATTTCCTACTATTTAAAAGCCCATCTGAAGATGCTATCGACATATTAGAGTTATCCATCAAATAACCCTGTCTTCACCTTGTCTTTTGAGCCTCTATCCCCTCTTTCAGTGGTATCCACAAAGTAAGGAAATTTTATTAACTCTTTGTATGAAATGCTATAACTCATTGAAACTGAGCATTTAATGCACAAGGTTCGAGAGTAATCATAGTACCTGTACAGGTAGAAGCAGTGAAAGTATATGTAGCAGCAGTGGAGGTGCTCAGGACAAACAAAAAGACAGGATGAAACTCAGCTTCCTACAAAAATTGATGGTTTTCTGAATTTCACCCCCCTTTCAATGCTAATGTACTTTTGCAGGGTTCTTTCGAATCTCACCAAGCATGACAAAACTCAAGGTTCTGGTGCTGTGTTTTCCTTCCTTTACGGCTAACTCTATTATACTTCATCCAAAGTATTGTGAACATACCATTATACACTGCCAATTTTAGAAAATTCAGTTTGAAATTACCATAAGGGGTAGAACCATTACAGGATGACACAAAAAGTTATGCAACTGACTCCTGGATTGCACAGGGGAAAATCACCTCTGAAATCACTACTGCCCAAAACAGATTTTTAAGGATATTATAACAAAAGGTTCTGTAAGGTGCTAATGCCCTCACAAGCTGACCATGTCTCATTTTTGAGAGTATGAACAGCTGCAGCTTGAAGAGTACTACTTACTGCCCTGCAAGTCTCTTAAACTGTCACAACTTGAATCAATATAGTGCCAGCAATCTTATTAATACAAGAGCTAGAAAGGCAAACCTCCGTTTTTGTTTGCCTAGATCTTCTTTTGTGCACAAGGTTAGCATTGTTCATGTGAAATACAAAGGTGGATGTGCAATTTTCCCTTCCTACCATACAGGAAAGTTGCAGGATAGCAAATGAAAGATGAAATACATGCACCTCTACACTGTGTAGGTAGCCCCAGAAGCGTTTGGAGCCTGTGGTTGTGAAGTGCCCAGCCTGAACTTGCACACAGGGCATGTGGCCTGCTGCTTCAGCCATTGATCAATGCACATAGAATGGAACTGCAGAGGAGGATAAAACCAACCACAAGCATTCAGTTCAATCCACTGAAAACCACAAAATAGATTACTATCTACCTGCACACACTGTCCAACCATACACCGCTCTGTTTTATATCAAAGCATGGGACACAATCTCTACTGCACATTTGGGTTGGTATTAAGAGAACAAGGAACTCAATGAGTAGTGGAGACCATCTCCCAGCATTACAATTCCACTAGATCATTTGATTATGCCATTGTTCATGAGCTTTTCATGGTGCTGCTCTACATTGTTATACCAGTTCTTGGTCTTTTAACTCAAGATGGAGTGAGAGAGAAATGAAATGAGTTCTTACTTGGTGAACACAAGGGAGACTGCGGACAAGTTCACCATCCTTAACTTGCTCCAGGCAAATGCTGCATGTCAGCTCCTCATCCAGTCTTAGCTTCTCACCCTCATCACTACTCTTCTGCACAACAAAACGTTGATACAAACTTAGACCATAGGACTATTCTCACATCAGAGAAGATGTGGTTTCAGGCATCAGTGAAATCTGACTGGCTACAAATTTCCACTGAATGATCACTGTCCCCTCCTTTTACAAACCAGGAATTCTAAAAGTTTAAGTTGAATTCATCTTAAAATTGACATGACCATGAGAAGACAACAAAGTGAAACACATTGCCCAGATCAGGTAGTGACTGCTGGGAGGATCTGGGAAGAGACGGACCAAACATGAATCAGTAGCTGCCATGTTCACAGCCGTAGGGGGCAAGGGTGCTCCTTCACTGCAGTAAGCAAAGAAAACCAAATCAGAGCAACAAAAAGAAATAACTCTGATCAGAATCAAGAAATCTCGATACTCATAATTAAGAAATCGCCAAAAACACCCGCAAAAAAAAACCCCCCCAGATCTGTAAGACTGCAGAGAATACTCCACAGCAACATTTTGAAGGAAACCATTATGTAAGTTCCAACAAACACAACAAGAACGAGTGTGGTCATAATCTTGTGAGCATCACTCACAAAGTAACAGACCATCACCTTCATCATGCATGCCAGTGGGCTGGCTGCCATTACTCCCCACTGACTTCATCAGCTTCTGATGAGTGTCAATATAAGTATACAATAATCTGCTCATAATTTCAAGCAAAAAAATTATATGAAAATCAGTGCCCTCATTTTCAGTTGCATTTCCTTAATCAATGGGAGGACTTACTCATAACATCAACTAGCACTCAAGACATAGCTACTGAGAGAAGTAAATGGTTTCCTCATTCAAGCTGCAACAAGCTTGTGAGAGTAAGCTTCATTTGAATTTAGCTTGCCCCTGTACAACTACAACCCAGTGTGTCTAGAATTTGAAATTTTGAGGCAAAAGACAAAGCATAGCCATTGCACTTGCCTCAGTTGAGAATGGGGCGTTGGTAATACTGGTGCTGCTTTGTAGTTACGAACTGGTAACCTGTTGATCTCTATGTCACTCATTGCTGAGACCCCTGGTGGATTATCAGCATCCAAAGCCCTCAGTGCATCATAGTCTGCATCAGTACCACCTATGATGAGACCCAGGTACCAAGAACTATGCAGAGATTATCAACAGATCTCATCTTCAGAGAATAGGACTCATGGTGATGCAGCCACTAGATAAAAGATAAGAAACGCACCTAGGTCATCAAATTCACGGTCTAGAAGAGCAAGCTGCAGACGAAGGCCTTGAAGCTGGGCTCTAGTTGCAAATGAGAGTAAAGGGTTCATACGTAGCCGAAGCTCAGGGTGGCCCACTAACCCTCCTGTAGAGGCTGCAGCAGCAGCAGCTTGTGCCTGAGCTTGTAACTGATGACAAATAGCATACAAGCGGAGGCTTGATGCTATGAGGAACACTCCCATTCCTGCCCACAGCTGCCCCAAGTTCCAATCAACTTGACATCATCCACATTTGTAATGGAAGCAGAGACTACCAGATATAAAAGATGTTGCTCTTTCAACTACATTTTCACATATGAGTTGCTCTTTCAACTTCCTAGTACTACTAGATGCTTTCATGTTGGCAGAAATGAAAAAGACCAGACATCCAGCCACCATTGACTTGAGCATTTCTTTCCATGGTAGAAAGCGTTTGTAACGCAGTAGCTGCACTAACTAGCTGCAGAGACAATAACATGAAACAAAATAGGTAAGTAATCAAGCAGCATCAAAAGAATAGATAGAGAACTGCACCAAAAAATTCGGCGACATTTGTTGTGAGTTGACAATCATCAACAAAAGTAGCACTGTGTGCAACACACAAACAACCACATCACAAAAGCATTAGAAACACCACAGAGTCAGTTGAAGCTCCATGCTTGGAAGATATTAGACATGAACATGGTGGTGAACATTCATGCAAGAACATAGGGTTGCATGCCATAGGTAGGCCTTAAGCTAGCAAGCAGCTGGAAATTAGTTGAAGATATCATTCAGTCGAAAGCTCTTGCAGCAGGTGTTTGTATACTGAAGAGTAGAAGTCAGTACCTGTCACAAGGAAAGCCATTGGACTTGCATTGAAAGCTCGTCCAGTGCCATGGAATCTCTGGCAGAAGAGCAACCCCGACAAACAAAATCTCATAAATAATACAGAAGCAACCAAAAACAAATAGCTACGCTACAAAACAAGATGTGCAATTGCCCAATACTATTTCTTTCTTTCATCACTTGCAGATTTTCAAACCTTCTCTGGCATAAGTCTTGTTGTTCATTGTTACAATTGCAGGACGAAGTCTTGTTTTCTGAAGCAGCTCTTTTCTTGTGTTTCTTTTCTCAACTGCAGATTTGAAAGCTTCTCTGGCATAAAGTTTTGTCGTTCAATGTTACAATTACTGGAAGAAGTCATGTTTGTTTCCGAAGCGAAAAAAATTATTTTTTTTGTATGGTGGAAGACCATATGAGCAGTGCCAAACTTGCAAAAAAAGAGAAAAACAGAATAGCTCCAAGTTGTAACACAAAAAAATACAGAAGATGAAAAAAAAGAGAGAGAGAAAGACAGTTTCGAGATGAGTAATCGAGAAAGAAACAACCACGCACCATGTTGCTGCTGCTGCTGCTGCTGTTACGCCGATCAGGCATCAAACTGTGAAGTCCAGACTCCAAATCACCTCGCGATCCTCGAAATACGAAACTCATTTCTTCTTCTTCTCCTCCTACTCCTACTCCTACTCCTCCTTCTCCTGCTGCTGCCGCCGTTGCTGCAAAACTAGAAATCCAGGAGCTGAACTTGTGCGTTTCCTCGAGTTCCAAACTCCTTCTTCAACTCCCCGACGAGATCCTTCCCAAGACATTCCAGACCTAAACTCTCGAGTGGTGCTGTTTCCGAGCGGCCTTCGCACATCCACTTCCAAGTCGCGACCCAAGAAAATTTTCGCAGGGCGGGCAGCAGCTACGCCCCCACCCTATAGCCAAGATGTTCTTATCAACCACATCTACTAGGTAGGTCGGGCAGCAGCTAAAATTAGATAAAAACGTAGGTAGTAGTAACTAGTAACCTCCACTAATTCTAGGATAAGGACTCATGAGTCCTAGGACTATGTCTAAGGTAAGGACTCACAAGTCCTAAGGGCCCTGGAGCCAGGCAGGATGTGGTAGAATTTTGAACGGCTGTGATTTTGGTTGAAAGGCCGGAGAATGGGGTTGTTCTGGGAATGAGGCCCAGTGCAAGCCAAATTGCGAGATGTGATTTCTCGGAACCAGCCTGTTCCAGGTCCTTACTTGGCATTAAAGAGGTTTTTGAGAGGCCGGCCTTATGCATAAGGTGATTTTGAGGAAACCAATAGCCGGAAGGTGTTTGAGGAGCCATATGCATGAGGTGATTTTGGGGAACCAATAGCCGTAATATGTTGGAGGAACCGAATGCATTTGGTGATTTTGAGGAACCAATAGCCCCGTAAGGTGTTTTGAGGAGCCATAATGCATAAGGTGATTTTGGGGAACCAATAGCCGCAAGGTGTTTGAGGAGCCATATGCATAAGGTGATTTTGGAGAGAAACCAATAGTTGTAAGGTGTTTCAGGAGCCATATGCATAAGGTGATTTTGGGGAACCAATAGCCGCAAGGTGTTTGAGGAGCCATATGCATAAGGTGATTTAGGGGAACCAATAGCCATAATGTGTTGGAGGAGCCTTATGCACAAGGTGATTTTGAGGAAGAACCAATAGCCATAATGCGTTTGAGGAGCCTTATGCACAAGGTGATTTTGACCAACCAATAGCCGTTTAAGGTGTTTGTTTGATGAGCCTTACATGTACCACCATAGTGGCTTTCTCAATTGAGCCAACAATTTCTTTTAAGTTATCGTCGGTAAGCCACCCTCGACATACGTACACACACTAGAAAAAAAATTTCTTCCTGTTCTCTTCACGGACAACAGGTAACAAATTACCTTTCCCTTAAGAAGTCGGTCGGGCTCATCTACATAATCGAGGTGCCGAGAGGTGCGGAAAGATAAAGGGTAATGAATGCCGTAGTCCGTTCCGGATCAAAGTAGGTCTCAGTGCCACAGGGATAAAATGACATGATCACATCTCTGCACCATATACCTACCCTTGTCACTAACAATGACAAATTTTTTTTGTCAAAATCAATATTTTTTGAATTTTTTTCAAACAAAAGGAGGGTGGTGGGTGGGGTGGGGTGGGGTGGGGTGCGGTGGGGGGGTCTGACACTCTTAAATTTGAATAAATTTCAAATTTTCAACAGTCAAGATTAAATCAAGAATTTCTATTGGTGCAAAAGTTGAAATCAGCCCCAACAGGGCTTTACATTAATTTCAAGGCTGAAATATAGAAAAAAAAATTTCCTTTTCAACCTGCCCCAAGTTACTAATAAATGCTGAACTTTTTAACAATCCGGATATGAATTAGGTTTTGGGTTTATGTCATTTAGGGTTTAGGTGTTTAGGAATTAGGGTTTGCAAAGCCGACAATGCAATTGAATGTTTGGGCTTTTTCGCTTTGTGCTTTGCAACAGATCAATGGCTTTCTTTGTATAGCACACACATCAATTCTAGGTTGCTTCATTTCTTTGAGTGCATTTCTTTCTTGTCATTTCCATCGCTCTTAGAAATTGTCGTTTTGCAACAATGCTAGGAATGGAATTCATTTGCAATAGCACACTATTTTTTTGATCGGTTTCTTTGAGTACAAAACGCAATTATGTCTGCTTATTGTCTTTGAGTGCATCTAAAAACTTAGTGGAGCTTGGCTCTTCATCATTCTTTTTTTTTTCCCCACACAAGTGCATAGTGCTTTGAAGATTTTTTGGTTGGAAAACTTGGCATTTTCATTGTGCATTACACATGAGTTCAACATCGATGTTGTGTGTCATGTGCTTGTTCACTATTTGACATTACGCGCATTTTGTTTGTTTTTTTTTAATGCATAGTGCACATGACACACCTCAATTTTGACTACTTTATTCTCTTTGCAAGCACTTGAATGTGTGCACTATGGACACACACTTTCATTTCGACAACTTTGTTTTCTTTGAGTGCCTAACTATGTGCATAATTTACAGATTTCTTTGCTAGCAAATTGAGCATTGGTGTTAAGCATTATTGGGGAGTTCATATTGGCATTGTGTGTTCGCTCTGTGAGCTATGTGTTGAATGTGTACTTTAATGAGTCTAACATCAATGTGAGTCTACTAATCTATTTGTTTATTCTTCAAGTTCAACAAATCAATAGAGGTAAATTTTCGCCCTTTTTACATATGTTTGTGTTTGGGGGCTCAACTCCAAGCGCTTGTCTAGTTTTTTTAGGGTTTTATGTTTTCTCTCAATACCTAAAAAGCTTTAACAACCCTCAAGGTTGCTATAGAATTGGTGTTAGTATGGTTTTTTTTTAAGTCATGTGTTTTGTGTTCTATCTTAATACTTGAAAAGTTTCATCAACCCTCAAAGCTACTGTAGAATGTGGGTTTAGGGTTTAGTGTGTTTGTTTTTTAGTTTAGGTCTTCTATCTTCAATGGTTGAAAAACTTCAACAACATTGTTTTGTTGAAAATGTGGGTTTAGTTTGTCTATTTTTTTGTTTAAGTTTTTGTCTTCAATGGTTGAAAAGCTTCAACAACCTTATTTTATTGAGAATGTGGGTAATCTCGGTGAAGATGCTACATCAACTACCCTTAATCAAATCAAATTTTCATCACTCTTATATGTTGAGAATGTGCATTTAGAATATGGCAATGTGGCATTGTTAAATGTTGCTAATGTTTTACGACTTATAGCTATAAAAACACAAGCTCTAATTTGGAAACCTCACAGCCACATGTCCATATGTTGGGGTTTTTTCGTTATGAATGATGGCCTACATGTGGATTTGGTGAATCCACAAATGTAGTAATGCATGTGTAGATTTGAGCAACCAACCAACAATGTTTTGGCTTAAAGATCTATTATGTGCAAAGGTTTTATTAAGCACGCCAAAGCTAATGTGATCACTCCCATAATTATTCATGTGCAAACTGCACATTTAAAGTTATTTGCTTCAAGGAAATAACAACTCAATGCAATGGCAAAACCTACTACTACTCTTGTTTGGCAATTGGGGAAGAAAAGGATAGGTCCTTCTAACTATGCAATTACTAAACTTTTTGGTGCAACTAACTCATACAAAAAAAATGATGAAAAGTAGCAATAGTTTTAGAGGATGTGTTTTTTTATACTTGCAAGTTCTAGGCCTTTGTCCAGTTGTGTGAACATTTGGCTTCGAAGATTGGTTCTACGCTAATGCCCTCGTGTGGTTTTTCCATTTTGATTTTCTTTTGTGGAAGACATGTTGTTTGCCATCGTAAAAAATACCATGGACCAACATGTTATGCCAAATTTTGCATCTACAACAATATTGTCTTCTAGTTTTGATCTATGGATGTTTTGTAACAACTTGGATATTTTCACTTTGGTGATCAATTTTTTTAGTGACACATGGTCCCCATGCAATTCGTTATGGGGTTATTTGAAGAGTGAAACAATTGCGTAGTCCATGGTTGCATAGCTCTAATCTTTGTTGGAGAAGTTTGGTTTAGTGCATTGGGTGATCACCTTTGTAAAAACAAAGGCAATAATTTGGTAACTATGGCAACAACTTTACATTCTATCATCAAATTGTGAACCTTTCAAGATTCTTAGGGTTTATGAAGGCACATGCTCTAGGCATGTGATGTTTAAAGCTTGTCAATATGCCACAAATGATAACAAGGTTTTTGTTGGGCTGCAACATGTGAGTGTGAAGGATGCCTTGGCTGGTTTACATCAAATCGTTATTTGGACCAAAAAGTCGTGGAAAAGGAGGTAGGAATGGGAATGGGAATGGGCTTGTGTTGAAAGTGGGATGCAACATTGAAAATTAACAACTCTTATGAAGACAAGATTCGCCAACAAAATCATTAAGAGACTTTGGAGTTTTTTAATGTCATTATTTTCTATGATGGCAGGTAGAAATTTATGGTTTTATAACAGAGGGTTCCTAAACCCAAATGTGGGTTGTTACTAAAGCAGTCACATATGCTTTGAATCCTATTCCAACATGTGTGTTGAATCAATCCAAAGGCCATTAGTTGTTACAATAGTTATTCCCTTGACTACGAACATAGAAGCTAAGTTGATGCAACTGTTTAACCCATTTGAAGTTTCTAACCCTTTTGAGGCAAAGATCCAACAATTGCATAAGAATATGCAACTTGAGGTTACAAAGGTGATCACACCTTTTTTGGATTTCTTAAGGTCTTTTGATGCAAAATAGGCTCACAACATGATAGTTATCATGTTGGATCCACACTTAAGGCTTTGTGGATTGTGGAAAGTTTGGTGGGATGCGGGAATGCAATCATATTGGCATCTAAATATGATGCCAAGGTTGTGATTTCACTTCTTATGGTGTGTTTTGAATGGTTGAACCCTAGTACTATTACAACTAATACAACATTTGATGATGTGGGATTGGAAGTTGAAAAAAATATGTTTAGAAAGGAGACCTCAATTGAGGAATCTTCTCGAGCATTAATCACTGGGGAATTGTTTCTGTTTAGGAGGTTATCTATTTCTTCATCTACATGTGCATATTTACTAACTTGGTGGCATATGCATGAAGGCTAATCTTCAAATGTTGGTTTTTTTATCAAACAAATTCATAGAATATTAGATGCACAAATATAAACTGAACATGTTTTTAGTCTTACAAGGGTATTGACAACCTTAAAGCATTACCGCTTGCAAATAAACAACATGGACTAGATTATCATTATTGTGAAAAACTAGCTAATGATCCATAGGCCAATTGCAAGCCAAATTCTAACTTTAAACAATACTTGAAAATATAAAAACTTGTAGTAGAAAATAACTACAAACAATTGAAGAACATGATTTTTTGAAAAATTACAAGTTGATGGTGATTAACTTTGTGAATTGGGGTGGGTTTGTGTGGGGTGTGGGTGGGTCAAGGAACTTGTGTTACAATTGGGCAAAGTTATATGGTTCTTCATAGAATTGGGGTTCAATTCCCCCACAAGTTTTGGTTTGGTTCTAAGAATATAGTTTTCTAAGTTTTTAAAAAAAAATTGCAATTTTTTTGTAGGTAATGAAATAAGAAATTGATATGCATAACCTTTGTGCATATTAATCATTTGTGAAAATTGAAAATTGGCATATTCATATCTAGATTTTTTGTTAAAAGTAAAATAATGTGTAATCAAATGTTCTAGTAGGTTTCAAATTTTGTAAAATACATATCCTTCTTTTTTTTTAAAGAATGTACTCTATTGATATCCACAAGATATGCCTAAAATATGATAATTGGACAACGTTGGCTATGACCCTCTCATTCCCCTTGCAAAATCAATAGGTAACACATTATATGTTCGTGTTATTAATATTAGGGAATGGATTTATGTTAACTAGAATGGGCATTCCACTTGTTTCTCATGATACCACATCTTTTCGAATATCATGGGAAAGTTTTTTTAATTATTTTTTGGCAATCCCCTTGGTTGACCATGTCATGTTAGCACATTGATAAATAAAAGTGTTAGCATGTTGGTGTAAATATTTAAATACCTATATGACAAGAAGGGAAAGTGCATCCATGGGTGTTCATTAATGATAGAATTTGTCCTTGACTTGAGCTGTAATCATCACTCCATGAAAAATGTCACCTTACAAAATCAAATTTGTTCGAATGAAATCAACAATAACAATAGTTAAAGTGTAGATCCCATCTATGACTAACATTACATCAAACTATTGACATGTAGATTTAAGGGAGGGTGACAAGAAAACATGAAATCCAGCATTCTAGCAATGGAAATAAAAACATCTCAAACAAAATCATGGGATGCATATGCTCTTTTCCATGGGAACATTAAAGAATGTGTGTCCCCATCAAGTATATAAGATGGCTAACAAATGTAATGAGCCACACCAAGAACTATTTGATGGGAGATAATCAACCTTGTAAACAATGCTAAAAAAAAATGTTTCAAGCCATACAAAATGATGAAATGATTGGGTAAGAAAAAAGCTAAACACCCAAATTTGAACTTGTCCAAGATCTCAAGCGAACACAAAGAGGATTAGAATGTCAAAAATGATGTTTGAAAAAAATGTTTATGCAACCTTTCTTTAAAATGATAAGTTTCCCTTTCCAAAAATTATTTACAAAGCATAATGTAAGCTTGTGTTGAAGGGGAGGAAGGTCATGCACCAACCACTAGTGAGCTTAGAATGGAACTAAACCTAAAAAAATGGTTTTAATAGCTTTCAATATGAATGAGCAATGATTTTACAAAAATCTAGAAGCAATGACTAAGGCCACAAATGCCAACTCCCCAAATAGGTTGTTAAAGCAATGACCTCAACAAAAATCAAACCTATCCTCCCTAGGGGGATAGGGAGAAAAACATGTTGACAAATTGAAAAGGCATGCACTTTTTAAAAACCCAAACCCAAAACTATTTTTAAAACTTAAATGAGGATGAAGTAAAAAATGGCCAATTAATGTTAAAAGTCAATGATGGGTTTTAAAAAAAACAAAAGATAAAATGGCCTTTTGGGAAAAACATTGTAAAAATCCCAAAAGTCACATAAACATCCTTTAACCTTGGTAGCACCTTGGCATAGCACATACCTTCATCAATAACATCCTAGAGGAAGGAAAGAAATCCAAAAGGAACACCTGAAACCCTAATGTCATCTATTAAAAAAATAAAATCCAACATGATGGGAGAAGTTAGGAGGCAAGTTAAAAGGGGACCAAGCTACATGTTTATATGGTTGGACATCCAACCTTGCCAAAGCCAACTAAAAAGCAATATTATCAAAAATAAAAACAATTGATGTGAAGCCAATGATATGGGTGTGACCATCAACAACAGAAGGGAACAAATAATAAGGGGGAAAGTCTATTATGTTACAATTGAAACCTTTTTTCACAAGGGATGCTACTAATGTTGCACAAATTTAAGATTTTTAATATCCACCAATTTGTTATCCATTTTTAAAATTTTATTCCCTAATATCTTGTAAGGATATCAAGCCAATCAAAATATATAATGTTGGATTTCAATACATCCAAATATCTACCAACACTATTATCCACCAAATATCCAAACATTTTGGATAACAATATACAACATTTTTTTCTCCAAAAATACATCAAGATTAATTTACAAGTCCAAAAGTTCATCTCACTCAAATTTACCTTCATATTGTTCTAATTGTGTTGTGTGATGTGATGTTCTTATGCACAACTAAGTATGATGTAAAACTTTTAGAAACAAAGATACAAAACTTTGTGAAAAAAATTGTTCAAAGTATAACATTTTCTTCAAAATAATGTGTAATAAGCTTTGCAAAACAAACCACAAACAAAAATAACTAAACAAAAGAAAAAGAAACATAAAACCAAACAAAATGGAAAAAACCCAAAGAATGAAAGGAAAATAATGGTTTACTAAAGAAAGCTTCATACTATTCCAAATTGTTGACTCCCAACCTATAAGAGGGAAAGGTGGGGGTAATACAAGCTACTACATTGAAGAGTAGCACAAGGAGTAATTAGCATGAAAAAGAGCAACAACAAGTGCGAAGAGAACAAGAAGGGAAAAAAAACAAAGTGTGGGCCTAAGTTGGAACTTGGGCCCCTTTTTATTTTGTTTAGAAATTTTTTAAAAGGTTGTTTTAGGTTTAAATCAATGTTGGGCGATAACTATTTTTTCTTTTTCTTTCTCTAAATGGCCTACAAGCTTGCCTACACCTTAAACCTAAACGCCCCATGCTCACATCCATATTTGGGCATGGATTTAATATGTTGTTTGGATATCAAATTTTCAAATTTTACCCCCTTTGAAAATTATATGACTAGATCTCATAATTTTGAGATCCGAAGGTCAAGATACCATCTTGAATATCACAATTTTTGATATCCAAAAAATTGTACTATTGATATTCGTGGTGATATTTGATAAGGATATCCTGATTTTCCATATATCCACATAACATTGGTTGCTACCTATCATATATTCATTGTTATGTTTTTAAATATATATATTTTAAAGACTTTGGATTGAGTTTAATGATTTAAATGCCTTTCAACATACATCTAGTGTTACTTGCAATAATTGCATACCAATTTCATGGTAATATACTTGGATTACCATGAGATTAGTACTTGTGCAATGTGGACAATGGTAGAGTGCAATGTATTGGTTCAATATTTTGGCTAATAATGTGGAAAAGGTTGCATTTCACCACATGTGCCATTTTCGTTAAATACTCATAATTATCACAACCATAAGTAACCTATAAAAATTGGGAATTGTAGAAAACCTCCTATTTAATCTACAATACATGTACATGATTTTTTGGGATATCACAATTTTTGTTAACTACTAGTTCATAATTTGGCACATCACTCAATTTTTCAATGTCTCTATCATCCAACATCCATGAAAGTGTGTTGGCATAACAATTAATCAATTGTATTGTAATCATAAACTTTCACCTTGACCTTTTTTATAAAAAAAATTAGGTAGAGGAAAAAACATGTGAATCAAATTTTAAAACTAGACTTGTTACTTTACCCACCACAAGTCAATACAAATGTGGTGACATTCACCATACCTTGCACACCTAAACATGCCCATTGCAATTTTCTATAAGTACACATGATTTGAACATTTAAGCTTTTGGTGTAGATTTATTATGATGTCCCAACAAGTAAATTAGGTATTTCCAAGCAATTTTGGTTCAAATGAAACCACAATATTAATAATGTATACTGGTAGAAGTGAATTTAATTCCTACAAAATTCTTCCACACTACTATAACAACAAATTTGCACTTCACATGCATACATTCATTATTTATACTTGGATTTTCAACACACTTAACTCTGCCATTCATTAAAACACCAATTTCATGGTTATTTCATATAATTAGAATCTACACCTCATAATACATTGTAAAAAACTCTAGAAACAAAATTACAATCCATTTCATCATATTTTGATACTATAGCAAATTCACACAACAATTTGAACATAGAAACCATTGTAGAAGTTTGTATTTCTCTATTTTATTGAAAATTGAATGAGAATTACAACATAATTCCATTTTTTTAAAAATGAAATCAAAACAACAAATTAAATCTATGGTATATCCAAAATAGAATCTACGGTTTTATACTACAAAGTACCTACAACTCCTTTTACTCTTCCCAAAACTATGTGTTTAAGAATCCTTTTCCTTCTTCCCAAAACTCTCCCTTTTGGGCAGTCCCAAATCACATCATCATGGTTCCAAAAACAACAAAAACTCAAAATTCAAACTAATAACGTTCCATGATTAGTCCCTATCCAAATGCCTTGTTCATCCAAACCATGTACTCATCCTAGCCCCTTAACATATACATTGTCATAATCACATGTTGACACTTGTCATGATCCTTGCATGTGACCAACAAGTTTCTGAATCTTCTAATGAAAATTGTTTCCAAATATTTCAAAACATATAGTCTTGAACCATATTCTTGTAGTTAGAGTTTCCATACCATGGGCTTTCTTACACGCTTGTAAGTCAAATTTTGCATGCTAGAGAAAATTCACTTTAGAGATTTCAAAACCCCTTTTCCTTCCAATTTCAAACACTAAACATTGTGAGCTTTGAATTAATGACGGTCTTTTCACTACATGTCTAATATATCTTTACTTATTGTTTTCGATCAATTGTAAGTAATCCTTTTCACATGACAATACAAAATTTTCAAGAATCCACTATTAATAACTTATAGTGCCCAAGATTGGTTTAAAACCATGATGTAAAATATTTTGTCATTTGTACATGAGCCTTCGTAAAGTGTACAATATGTAAAATTATGTTTAATTGAACTTACAATATTGCATGTTAAAATAATACAAGCATAGACTTAGAAAAAATATGATTTTGTTGAAACTTTCTAATTTTTTCCCTTCAAGTTATCTTGTTGAACAATGACCTAGCGTTTGTCATCACCTTGTAAGCTATGAAAAACACATGTAATTATGTGATTGATTTGAAAGATTGTAAGCGTAACTACTTAATGCCAAATTGCTAACCATATATTTTAGAAAAAAACAACATAATGTGGAACAACTTTAACATTGTATCAAACTTTTAGAATATATGGAAATTTTAATAAATCTTTTGTTCATGAAATTGCACCACTTTAAGAACATTCCCCACAAAGAAGTGGAAAGGAGATCCCTTCTTGTTGCTCCATGATGCATTGTAACTTTCAAGGTCACCATCACAACTCACTATGAAAAAATGAAGTAATTTGCAATTGGCCTTGTAATTGGATTTTTGAGTTACAATGACCATTTGTAACTCATTGCAATTCAATGTATTTTTATAAACATGAGTGCTATTAGACAAATCACATGAATTGCAATGGATGCAACTCATTGTATGCAAAATTGTATACATATGCAACTCATGCAACTCAATTCCAACTATACAGGAACAACTATTGTACAATTCTAATGCAATTAATTTGCAACTACAATGATAATGTCATGTTGAATTACTTTTCATCAATCCATCAAAATCTGACATATGACATTATGGGGATTTTTTTGTGAAAATTATTATTTTTTGAAATATTGATCTCCACCATCCATTATGATTATTCATTTATATGGTATTATATTATGACACATGATGCAATTAAAATTTGGCATATGGCATATTAATTGCATCTTGAAAATAATAATAAATTTTTTTAATAGCTAGGTAGGTTGATACATGAGCATAAGTAGGTAGGTAGGACATACCTATTTGCCTACTAAATAGGCAAATAGGTAAGAAGGTAGAAGATAGGTAAGTTAAAGAATAACCATGTAAATATTTTTATTTTATTTAATTTTTTTGTCTTTAGTGTTAAACTTTTTTGAGCTCATCCCAAATTGACACATGTATTTTAATGTGCTCACATACAAAAAAAACACCTTTATATAATCTATGAAATAAAATTCAAAGACAAAACATATTAGTAAATCTTTTAATTAGACATTTATTTGCAAATTGGGTTGTAATCAGAAAACATTTATCCCAAATTCTTTGTGTGTGTGTTTTTAAAAAAATTTAACAAGAAATTAATAGGTAATTATTTAATAATCATATATGTGAATTAATTATCGATAATTAATTATCCGAAATAGTAATTTGATTTTTTTTGGAATTCATCAATCTAATTCAAATAATTGATTAGTTAGTTAATAGACAATTAATAATTTTAATTCAAATAAAATTCAGATAATTAATCATTTGGATTATATTATAGTTAATTATTTTATTTACTTATCTAAACTTGTTATGTGAATTAATTATTCTAATTCAAATAATTAACATGTTACTGAGTTTAAATAATTAATTTCCCGATATTTAATTTAGAAAATTAATTATTTGAATTAATTAATTAATGAATTATCTAAATTCAAATAATTAATCGTTTATTTTCTGAATTTTAAATTTTTATTACTTATTTAAATTAACTAATGAACTAATTATCTAAATTATTCTTATTAACTCAGACTTTTATTTATTTTAATAAATAATAATAATTATTATTATTATTATTATTGAATAATTAATTAGTTGATTTAATATGTCTAATTCATCTAATTTGTTAGTTAGTTACTTTATATAATTTATTATTTGACTTTAGATCATTTATTATTCAATAAATAATTATCTGAATTTAAGTAACCAATTATTTATTATCTGAATCTAAGTTTTTTGTTTTAAAATATGTGTATTTCAAATAATTAATTATCCAAGTTTTTGAATTGATAATTTTTCTTGAAATAAATTTTTTATTAATCATTCTAATTTAGAAAATTAATTATTTGGTTAACCATAATAAAATAATTATTTGACTCAATTATCAAAAATAATTTCTGAATTAAAATAATTAATTCAGATTAATTAGTAAATATTTAATTTAATTAATCAATGCATAGTAATTTAATAAACTAAATATGAATTATCTACTGGGTGGTGAAAATGTGTGCACATGACATGATCATATGTGACAACGTTGTGCACTAGTTTATGCTTTTAAAATAAAGAGGCCACATACATTAGGAATAAAAATTTGTAACAATTCTCACATATTTATTCCGATGAAAATTGAAGGTCATATACTTTGGCATGCAATGGATAAACATGAAAAAAACATTCTACAATATTAAAAACATAAAGAAAGGGCCCAAAATATTATTTGGCCAATCTTAGTTCATTAGCAATTCCTTGAAGTGGTTTTATGTGGTATCACCCAACATACTTTCATGCTTTCATCCTTAGACCATTACATTCACATGAAGATTTTAAGCTACCTAACATCAACAGTTCGATCAAAGAGTTTATATTATCATGTAATGCAATGACCAAAAACATTCAATAAGACATTTGAGCAAGCCATGATGTGTCCCAAACCTTGAATGATTTTGTTTTGTTAAACACATTGTAGGGTACATATATAAATTGAAAGTTGTGACTTCATTTTGGAACAAAGGAAAAAACCAACCTCAAAGCTAGCTCAATTGAAAAACATTTGATTCCACTAACGAGTGATTAATATTATGGGACAAGATAAATGTGAATACCTATTCAAAGGGAAAGAAAATTATGATCATAATTTATGTTGTAAAATTACATATGCGAATTGTGGAAAAAAAAACACAACAAAGATCTTCCACTTTGGACAAAACCGAATTTTTTATATTACCTAGTATTGTGAACAAATCAATTTGGTTCACATATTGGCGTGAAGTTCATTATTATAACCCATGATATTTACACAAAATGTATCATAATGGGAGGATTGCTGAATATCATAAGGTGCATCCACAATATAATGACCCACATTTAACATCTTAGTGTTTTGCTAAAAAATAGCAAGTTAATTGGTCAAGATGATGTGGCATAACTAGATTGGATTGTCAAGAAAAATCTTAAATTTTTTTTTTACAAGTCAACAAAAAATTCATGACCCACTAGGATGCAATTTATTATTATGTAAAGATGTAAACAAATATTTGTGATAAATAAGTCATTTTCACATCATTCCAAGTCCTTTTAAGAGTCTTTTAATAATGAAAGCATTGTTTACATTATTTTAAAAATGTTTTTCAATGTTTTATACTCATTCAATCCATCTTAAACTTATCAAAATGCTTTCATAATATATAATAAACATTTTCAACATTGACTTGACTTACCATTTTTTAAATGTGAAAACTAAACATTGGTTACACTTTCCATGCGTCCTTTTAGCATGGATGCACCCTATATCAATATCATCTACAACTCATAATGTTGTCCAAGTGGATAAACATGAAATGTATGCATATATAGTCATTTTATTTTTTTTAAAAAGCCTTGGTGGCACTGTGTAATTTCTAATTTCCTTCATTATTGATTACAAATTTTAATTTCATAAAATGTAAGTTTGATTGATGGTTTTTAATATCAATTATGACAACATTTCTTCTTGGAGCTTACATGATTTACAATATTACTTTCGAATGATGCATTTTTGTTGACATTTGGAACCAATTCTTGGATGGTGTGTGATTTTGTCATTGATCTAAATGCTAATTTTTTGGTGTTTTTAAAATCCAAGTTTGAGTTTGCTCACAAAATAAGTGACTCTGAAGCTCAATTTCCAATCCAAAAATAATCATAAATTGGTGGCACAAAACTGTGCACAAGGTTTTAAATATATGTTTCCTCAAAAGAGCCCACATGTTTGATTGTGCTAAGACATTTCATTAAATATTCAATATGGATTTTTTCAAAGATGACTTTGCAATGACCAAAACAAGAATCACATTTGTGATTTATAGGAAACAAATTGTTTCTCGCCTAATCATTAACAAACTTATTCACTTTAGTTGAAGTAGAGGATGTTAACATAAATGATACATTTTTGTAACCTCTTAAATCTAGGAAACTTTCTTGTTGTTTTGTAAGTATAATCTTATTTGTTGCTTAGTTAGGGGCTACAACAAGGTCATATTTGTGTTTCAACTTCTAATATATATTCTTATAGTTTATTATAATCATGATGCAAGGAAATTTTGTTCTAGTTTAATTTCTTCATAATTACATTCACAATTGGAGCACACAAAAGGACTATTTGGCCCTAAAATCGCAATAAACCTCAACTTTGATTAATTGTTATTACTAATATAACATATAAGTTATATCATTTTTATTATTTCATTAGATAGGAGTGTACATTAAGATCAATAGGGTTGAAAATAATCATCATTTTGATGATGATAAATATCTTTAAGTGTCCTAAAACATGGTTTATAAATTGTGTTCAACTACACAATTTTATAAAAAATGAATCAACATGATAACAATATTTGTTCAAATTGCTTCATATTTTAATCACAAATAACATAATGTATGTTTTACATGATGGCATAAAATTTTAGTATTATAAAAAACCAAATTTTGCGAAAACATTGATCTTAAAATCTTAATATATTTCATCAAAAAAGTTGCATACAAAAGGACAATCATATATATTTTTAATAATTAGGTTAGATTCCAAAGGTATGGATGGAAGTAAAAGAGACATGGATACTAAAACAAATACATGCATTATTTGGATGTTTTCAATAAAACTTTGGCACTTTAAATGAAACATATCATTTAGGAAATGTTTCGGAGTCATGCATTCCTTATTGGTTTTATACTTCAACATGACATTCAAAATTTGTTCAATTATTTTTTACAAACCATTTTTGCACTTACAAGTTGATGGATTAAACATATATATCACCTTTCATTGTTTAACATCTTTTGTCATGATTCTTTTTGTTATGTCAAAACATTCATTTTGTCTCAAGACACAAGACATTTTTTTTTTTTTGTCATGATTCTTGTTATGGTAAGTCATCTATGAATGTACTCTCATAGGAATATCAAAGTTGACAACTATAATAACCAAGACCAAAAACACCATTGGAATTTTACAAGTTTGAAGCTAGGAAATGTCATATGAACATATTTTACCCAACTCAAGGTCATTGAAAAGAATCAATGTTTTCGATATCCTTTTGTCAAATATTAGAAAGACTTAGACCTTTTTAAAAGAAATTTGGATTTAGAATTTTTTTTATATAACAATAAAACAACATATGACTTCTACATTATTTTGTTATGTACTTCTATGTATACATGTTTAACATTTGTAATACTTCAAAAATTCCTTGCAATAAAATGGAATTTGGTATAAACATATTTGTATTTTGGTTGCATGACAAAATTGAAAAAAAACACTATGTATAAGCATTTAAATTTTGAATGATTTTTTTTTCTTTTTTTTTTTGCAAAATGATGTTCCTATTATTTTGCAAAATTCTCAATGGTTCCCATAAACCACTTGTATTATGTAAACTATTTTATTACATGCTCATAAAAACTACATTGAGATATGCATCATTTTTGAATTAATTGTTCTCCTTTGTAGTGATGTATATTAAGGAGTTCTAAGGCTGATGGTGTTGTAATGACCATGACATTTTTATTAAAACATTGGCAATAATTTTGTTATATTATCTTTTTGAACAACATTAGAGATTTATATTTTTTATCAAATTTTTATATGTATGAAGTGTTGGACCATTTTTACTTTTGAGATTGGGTAATCAATAATTAAAATGGACGTGTATAATTTGTTTAGCCTAAGTAACCTAAATTGAACCTAATATAATTTAGATTACATAGTTTAACCAAACAAACCAAATTGAACCTAATTTAGCCTAGCTTATTAATCTATTTAAACCTAATTTAACCTAGTTTAACCTATTATACTGAGGTGGCCTTAGGTTGTATTAAATTAACCTAGGTTAGCTTAAGTGAACCTAAGTTATACTAGTGGGTGGCCTAAAATAATTAGCCTAGGCTAAAAGATGTTCTTATTTATAGTTTTGTAATAATTTGTTTGTTAAAAAATGTTAGGGTGCAATTGTTAAAAACTTGAACCTTCAAAGTGGGGATGAGAGGTTGAAGTCCTCCCACTTGCAACCTAGATAATACCTAAATTCTTAGCTTAGGTGGCTAGCTTAACATTGGTGTTTTTTAGTCTAAGTGGTTTAACCTATGTTAGTTTTTTTTATGTTAGGTTGGCAATTTAGCCTAGGCTTAGCATTCTATGTTAGGTCATGTAGCCTAGGTGTCCTAGGCTAAGTTGCATAGGTTAATTCACATAGTCTTATTTAATTAAATTTTGATTGCCATGTGGCGTCAAATGATTGGGCCATTAAAAAAATTCTAGACTATCATGTAGTAATTCATAAGCAATCAATAATTTTTTTGAATGTGTCCTAGGTTGCCATGTGGGAATAAGAAATTGATCAAAATATTTATATTTAAAAACAAAATCTTACCCATTTGATATGTCCTCCATAAATGTGGTAAATATGAATTAATCATGAAAAACATAGTTGCAAATGGCAGTTATGATTGTGACCATGGGTATGACACGGGGCATATATGACATGGATGTTTAAACTATGTAGTCATGCAATCATGCTTAGTTATATATGATGATTAACACTACAAATGAAGTCATTTTCTTAGTCTTATGTGCCATGTTTTGACGTACTAAAAATTGGCCTCTAAATGTGTTCAATTAAATAGTCATTCTTTCATGCAAAATGATGTTATTGAATTTTTCAATCAAAAAATGAAATTGCTTGATGAAATATGAAGTTAAACTTAAACTTGAAGAGATGGCTAGCTACTTTGAAGAGGATCAAGTTTCTTGAACATTTCAAATCATGCCTTACCAACAAAATTATATAAAGTAGTTTGTTTGTAATTTTGAAAATAGATAATATATCCATTTCTACAAGAATTTTATTTTATTATTCTTTTTTAATGCATCAATCAAGATTTTCCATTTGAATTGATATAAGGCTTAATTTCAACCCACTATATCAATACGCATATTCCCTTGGTAACACATTCCTACACAACCATATATTTAGTAATGTGGCTTTTGCCATTGACCCAAGTGTGAACATGACCTTGGGATAAAATTCAATTGTGAAAATATTCTTTTAGATTTAAAGTTAATTTTTAATGATAATTTGTTTTTCAAATTTCAATATCTCCCCAACCTTTAGTCTAACAATTATGAAAAAACCTCTGAGAAATTCCACTCATCAAGGGTTTCCAACAACACCAACATTGCACCTTGATTCCCCTAAAAAATTTAGTTTTTATTTTATTGAGTTTTTGATGACAAAATTGTTAAATATTCAATGGCTTTTGTATCATAATTCTAAACAATACAAAGCCACCTTAATGCACACCCATATGAAAAGAATATTGTGTTCAATTCAATTCAATTCAACTCAATTTGAATTCCATTCAATGTATTTGATTTCAATTGAAGAATTTGAATCCAATTCAATTAAATTTGAATTGGATTCAAAATCTATTCAAATTGCATGCAATGTCATTTAATGTTTCATTCAAATGAAACCTAATTTTCATAATATCAACTTCTTTTTCTCATCATTCATCATCACTAGGAGTGTTAAGCCCAATAGGTAAATACTAGCACAAATTTCAGAATATAGAACAAATATTCTCTTTTGTTTATTATCTAGTAACAACTTTACAAGAATAACTTCATACAAGGCCCCATTTATAACCGATTATATATATATTTTTAAAAGACACATACCAATTTGCTAGGTGAAGTTTAAGTTACCAATTCAATATTGATATCTATATATTAAGGAAAATGGTTTGTTTGTTTTGTTTATCACATTGAAATTTCCCAAACCACAGGGCCTTTGTTATGTTTTTGGTGCCATTGAAAAGCCTTTGGTGAGTGGGGGTGCACTAAGGTTGTTTGGTAGTCTTTAGACATATGGTGGAAGAGTCATTGAATATTGAACAATTTTGTCAAAGAAAGCTTAACAAAATCAAAATTAAATATTATAGGGAAATTGGGTCAAGCTCTTGGTACTATTGGAAAGGCTTTGATGAGTGGGATTTTGTTAGGGTAAAAATGAAACGTGGCATTTTGTTGAGACATTGAAAAAAATCATTAAAGAATGAACATTAACTTAGAATGAAGGAAATAGAAGTGACAATAAGAATACATACTAATACCATTTTCAACTTGAGGTAGTTGAATATATGATGATCATATGAATATGTGAAATTGTTGTTGGTTGGTGATTTTTGAATAGTTATTTTGCTAAAATTGTTAGATTATGTTGTGTATTCTATTAACATTATTGTCCTTTTGGTTACAAAGCTATAGATCAATGATGGCCCTTTCCATTATGCCTAACACTTGAATTGCAACAACACTTCAAAATAGCCAAAACATAATTTGTTATAAATAACAATATACGTAATTTGCTAGCAATATAATTTGATTTTTTTCTTTGGATTTATCTAGGGTTTATGCCTTCAAATGGTCTATTCTATATATATATATATATATATATATATTCAAAATTATTATTTCAATACTTTTTCCAAAGAAAACATGAAAAGACATAACAACATGTGCCTTTTCATGGACTACCTTACTTATTTCATAATAACTATCTCACTTTTGAATTTTTTTGGTTTTTTTCTCCCGATGTGCTTTCATCAAGTTTTCAAAAAATTCACAAGGGTGCAAACAAGATATCATGAACCACACCTAGCCCTTTGGGTGACTATTTATTGGGTGTTTATTTTGAAATATTCTTGGAATAATTTGAATAAAATTCCTTAAAAAAATTTATTTTTTTTTGAAAATTTTCATCACACTATTATGTTATGGTTTACTTAAGAATTTTACTATTTTTTTCATTTTCAAAAAAAAAAATTCATTTACAAGTCCTTTTACTATTTAAAAACACCAGTTACAATATTTTAAAAGTGCTTTTGGGTTTATAGTTTAGATTGATTCCAAAAATTTTAATTTTTTATATCAATACATTGAAAATAACATTATATATATTAAAAAATCATTTGATTTTTTTTTCCCTAAAATATTAAATACAAAAAACCAAACATTGGCTACACTTACAATTGCTTGTGTAGATGTTTGTGTGATTGCACCCACAAAGGATTCCCAACATTCTCAATGTGTTCCTTGAGATGTTTTCAACAATCTCACCCTTTTCCCTCATATTTTTGACCAAAATTGTTCTCTTTTCACCTCTACTAATGTGGCTTGTGTAGGTGGTCCAAGTGTGAACATGGTCCTATTGATAGAGCTCAATTGTGAATTTTTCAAAAAATAATAAATTCTCATGATGAAAATTATCACTCCCTCATCTTGGGTCTAAAAGTTGGGAAATCGTCAACAAGTTTCTAGCAACACCCAAGAGATTATCTCGATTTCCCTAAAATTTTAGTTTCGATTTTACTGAATTTTGAATGACAATTTTTTTTTCAGTATTCAATAACTCTTGCACCACAAGTCTAAACATTACCAAACCACCTTGGTGCACCCTTTACTCATCAAAGACTTTCCATCATTAGGAAGAATGCAACAAGGGGCATTGTGGTTTGGGAGATCTCAACATCACAAACAAAACAAACAAACAAAACAACCAACCTTTATCTTGAAAGATAGGTGAATAAAAAAAGAGGCAATCCGGATTTCTATCTTGAGAATAGAAACTCTATTTTTGGGAGCCTCCAAAGTTTCAATATTTTATTCGTGATGGGCCAATCAAAATGGCTCGTTGCCAAAAAAGAAAAAAGAAAAAGAAAAAATAGAAGTTGAACTTGGGAGGCACCTCCTCCCTCTAATTAATTGAAAAAAGAAATAAGTTCCCTAGAAATAAAGGGTAGGGTCACTTTGTGATCCCCCAACAATTTTGACTTGAAGAAGAAAAATGGCAAAAGCATATCATGGGTGCCCATCCACATTGGGTTGTGTAAATAGTCTATGAGCCCAAACATATTTGACTTGAAGAAAAAAAAAAGGGCAAAAGCAGATCATGGGTGTTTGTCCTCATTGGGTTATGTAATTAGTTTGTGAGCCCAAACAATTTTGGCTATCAATGGCAAAACTATTGGTCACATTAGGGCCGTGGTGAACCAGCACCTACACTTGTGCCTTCATCTTCTTGAGTAAGGGCCTCATAGAGCTAATAATTAAGGGAGGAAATGTAAAATTTGGACTCCAAGACCCTATTTTAGTCAAGGGATGTGATATCTATAATGTTTAGAAAGAACCCAAATATTTTTTAGGGTTTTTAGTTTTTACCATGGTACCTAGGTATCGGTGTATGGGCTGGTTCACCCAATGCACAGTTACATTGGTCTATGTACTGCATTTCTTTGGCCTAGAACAATTTCAATTGGAAGAAAATGGCAAAACTAATTTTAAAAATGGCAAAACTAATTCATGGGTGTCCATGGACATTGTGTTGAAAGCTAACTTTACAGTTCATGTGTTTCTTCTTTCCAGACCTTTTTTTTTCCCCACTTTTCTCCAACTTTTAATCACGTATGGCTATTGCCAACACCTCTTTTACATGTACTAAGCAAGTAGGCTATCCCCACCAAAGCAAATTGCAGCAGAATTTTTGGATCATTACCCTTTTTAAAAAAAAACCAAAACACAATGCAATTGTCACATGCAATGCTTTTTTTCTTTCAAATTTGTTGTAGTGTAAGAGCATCTCCACCAATGTTCAGTATGTGATCCTGCACTGGAAATCTTGGATGAGGTTCATAAGTGGAATCCGCTGGAAGACTGCTGGGACCCTTTGAGAGAGAGAGAACCCTCGAGGAGCCTGAGGAACAGTCCAATGGACATAGTCAAATTGAATCTCTTGATTTGTCTCTGTTTCTGATAGGCTAGATAGTTTTGATTGGTCCAAGTGGGTTGCTATTAGTACTCTTCCACCTACTTGCATTACCTGGGTTTCAGTTTTATGGGTGGGGTTGGAAAAAGTTAGTATCTAAGAGCATCATCTCCAATGGTCCTCGGTATGTGTGACCCTGCACATTAAAATTCGATGAAGAAAAGTCCAAACATGCTGGTTTGGCTGAGCAAAAAAAAATGGGGCTTTGCCCAGCAGTTTTGCAGACTTAGCTGAGGCTGGTAAAAGGCACATCAAACCTGTGCACCTGCGAGAGAAGAGTGTGTAATAAGTAATGATCTAACTGCTGCTCCCTGTTTCAGATTGGTCAATCATAATGATTGGTCCAGGTGGTTTGTTAGTACTAGTTGCCTATTTGCAGTCCCAGTTTTAGTTGTATGGGTGGGGTTTCAAGAAAGTAAATAACTAAACTTGGGTGTGAGAAATATCTTTGCAGTACTCAGCATTGCTCTAGGGCATTGGTGGAAATGCTCTAACTACTAGCAACAACAGCATCCACAGACACTTTTTTATAGGCCCACTAAAAGAGTAGCTAGTAGATAGATCTCTGGCGACACACTCCCCCAAAGAACCCAATTTTGGCACAAATTTTTGAAAAAGAAAGGGAATTTTAGTCAAAAAGAAGTGACTATGTGTGTGACCTTTTGGCAAATTTTTGGCCCCAAAAAAATAGACTGGTCACGTTGGTGTCATTCAATGCTATCCACACCTGGTCTTCCCAAAAAACACTACAAAAGACAAGCCAGCACAATGTCTCTGTGCTTTATGGCAAGTTCAAACTAGTGTTATCAGGTTCTTTGATTTTGTTAAACATTTATTACACATAATTTGAAAGTAGAAGATTTAGAGAGACAATAGAGTTTTCTTTAAAGTCATCCTGTCTTCACCCTGTCTTTGGGCCTCTTTTCACCCCCTATCCCCTCTTTGAGTGAGGTTCGCAAAGTAAGGAAGTTTTATTAAGTCTGGGTATGAAATGCTGAAACTCAGCATTTGATGCACAAAGTCTAGGTAATTATAGTAGTTGTACACGTAGGAACAGTAAAAATATATGTAGCAGCAGTGGAGGCGCTCAGGAAATAAGGAAAGACGGGGTCAAAACTGGATGAAACTTAGTTTGGCACAAAAAGTGGTGATTTCTGAGTTTGAGCCCCCCTTCAAGGCTAATGTACTTTTTTGCAGGTTTTTTTTTTATAATCTCATCCGGTTTTAGACCAAACTCAGGGTACTGGTGCCGTGTTTTCCTGACTTTATGGAAAACTCTAATATAATAATAAAGAGACAAGAAATTTGAAACTTACGACAATTAGTCATCCAAGGCTTATAATTCATTTATTTCACATCTTTTTATTTTTTTCCTTTCTTTCTTGCTCTAGAACACATTATGACCAATCCAAATCAACAAGATCAATGCATCAAGCATGTTCAACTCGGATCATGAAGCATTTTTAAAATTGCATTTAGTGTTTGAAAAGTGTTGTGCACACTCAATGCTATGCTTGTCGGTATAACAAGAAGCTTTTGCCATAAGTTGTTTGGCAAACTTGTTCAAGTTTGATCAATTGGTCGGTCATTTGAGAGCGTGTTATTACATTGAGCTCACACCTCAAGAATGGACTATTGTGCACACTTACGTCTCATTGTCTCCACAAATTTAAGTGTTTATGCTCTCCATAAATCACAATAATCTCACTTTGGACAAAGTCTATACAACAATTTTTGTAACCATCAATCGAATGCACTAATCCTTGTCTCAATCTCATCTATTGGATAATGCATAGGGTTGAAGAACTTGGTTGCATTAAAATACATGTAAATCTAGGAATTGATCATTTAAGGCATCTTAGATTTTCTCTAAACATACTCTTCTCCCAAGATTTGATAATTTGTAAAGGATTAGCTTTTGTGGAAGTTGTCAAACAATATTATTTTTTTAATGAAGGATACTACCGGCCAAGTGAAAAAATTAGAATAAAATGAGTGGACTCAAGGAAATGAATGGACTCAAGGCGCATGCAAAGAAGCTTTATCATATAAGTTGTCAAACACATTTTGGATCGTGGTCCCAATGTTATTTGTTAATGGAAGGTATGAACATGTCAAGTGAAATTTTTTTGACGAGCATATGTTCATTTTACAACGTTGTCACATAATATGCTAATATTTTGTAACCGATTTTTTTTAAAAAAAACAAGTTTGAGTGAGTTGTTTTGATTTTTCTTGATGGGAGCAAGTCTTTTTTTACATGCATTTGACATGTGAAGGGCATTGATGGGCTCAAAAATTAACCTCTCGATGTCAAGGTTTAGCAATAATGTGAACCCTACTACTAGCTTCCCAAAGCACACCTTGAAATCACAATTACTCATATACATATAGATTAGGAGGTTGGATGTGGGAATGGGTTTAGGGTTTAGGGAATGGGTTGATAAAGAAATGAAAAAAGGCCTTTGGTTCTGATCTTTGAATTTTTTTAGAATCACTAAACATCTGATTTAAATTTTTTTTTTTTTAAAGTTCTCAAAATGAAAAGAACCTTTGGTTTCAGGTTTTTGAAAATTTTAAAAGGACCCATGGTTTCCATGGAAGAATTGACAAAGAACTGGTGGTTAAGGGTTAGGTTCTTTAACTCGGTTCTTTGATTAAAAAAAAACCTTGATAAGGGTTAAACTTGAATTTATGAAGTTAGAGATTTTATGCCAGTTAAGGCTCATCAAGGTTGATTCTTTAATATTTATGCAAACCAAGTTGTGAACATTAATCAAAATGTGGGACCAAAATGTGGGCGGGCTGGGTCATGTTGAGTGCTTCTTGCGCTCCCCGGTGCATTGCTGCACCGTCTACTTTCCTTCTTCTTCTTCTTCTTTGCAATGGATTCTTTCATTTGTGCCGTTCAAAAAAAAAAGAGAAATAAAATAATAAAAAATGTGGGACCAAATGGATTGTGTCCATTTGTTCCCCAAGGAAAAAAAATTAAAAAAAAAGTGTGGGACCAAATGCACACAACTCTACACCAATTCCATAGTCACTCCATAATGGACCAAGCCCAAAAATTTTAAATCATTAAAAATTATTAAAATTCATTTAAAACCATTTAAAATTATTTTAAAATAAAATAGTTTATATTTATGTTTTTTTTGTTTGTTTTTTTTTTTTTTGGACTTTTTGTTTTCAAACTTATCTACCTATATAACACTAGAGCTAGCACACATTGTTGCTTCATACTTGGGTGCTAGCATCCCAGCTCCAGTTGAATCAGTCGAGCTACTTTGCTTTGATCCTTTAATTGGGTGTGTGTGTGTGTTTTTTCCTTGCAAACATTTGTGTGTGTTTATGTGTGTTTTTTTTCCTTGCAACACTTGTGCATTTTTCTAGAGCTTCTTCTTCCCAAATCTCCCTTTCTTTTGTTTTGTTTTGTTGTTCCTTTTGGGAAAATTTATCAAGTGATTTTCAATTGTCCAAGAGCTTTTGCCAAAATGACGGATGGAACAAAAGGGACTTGGACCTTTGTTGATGTGCTATTGGCCATCCTCTTGCCTCCTCTTGGAGTGTTTTTCAAATATGGGTTCGAGGTATGTACATATGTATTTGTGTCGTTGTTGTTGTTGTTTTTTTTCTTCTTCTTCTTCTTCTTCATCATCATCATCTTTGGAACTCCAATCTTTCATTGAATCTCTTGTTTTGTTTTGTTTCATTTCGTTTCTTTCTTTCTTTCTTTCAATATTTGGAGCATGGTGGACATGATCATGAGTTGTCAAAGAATTTGGTTGTTGATTGATCATCATGGTGGATTAACACTGAGCTGTGGGTTCTTAAGAAATCTACAAAGTGATTTGTCAAAGAAGGGGGGAATTGTTGTTCGAGAATTTTGTAGATTTGTAGAGAGACTAACGGAGTTCAAGAATTCCTACATGTTCAAAGGATTTATGTTATTTCTTTTGCAGATTATGGTTTGAATTCTAGCTGGGGATTTGCATACAAGTTCTCTCACAAAGCTGCTGAATGTTTTTTTGGTGCATTTTTGCAGATGGAATTCTGGTTGTGTCTGCTATTGACGATCTTGGGATATATTCCGGGGATTGTCTATGCCATCTACGTAATCGTCAGATAGACAGATCTCCCTCCCCAAAGAAAAAAACGCACAACAACAAATCATGGTTCCAAGTGCGAAAAGAATTCCAATTGGAGATGAAGGTGCTGCCACAGCAGGAGAAGCAGGGTCTGCAATAACAAATCTGTAAGAAATTCTTGATACTTAGATATGGAGATTGGCTGACTGACTGACTGACTGACCCCAGACTTGAAGAAGGAGAATCAATGAAAACACCGTGAAAACTCAGAGACAAAGTAGAGGAGCTCTTTAGAGTGAACAGATCATACATACATACATACAGACATTGCGTTGCTACACTTGAATCTTTTCAAGGATTTCAGCTTTCTTTGCTGCCAATTTGTGGAGCTTTTCTGCTGTTTATTTTTCTTGTTTGTTTGTATGTTTGTTTGTCTCTCTCGTTTTTTTTTTGTTTTTTTGGGTCCGTGCTGCTTCAATTCAAGATGATGAAATCTTCATATCTGGTGCTTGAAATTCACTTCATGAAAATTTGCCGAATCTCTTGGTACTACTAGAATTTGTCAGATTTTGTTGCAGAAGTGTTGAACTTGGTACCCAACTAATTTCTCCTTCCAAAACCAGGCTTTTGTAATTTTGTTGGAATTTTCCAATGGCAAAGATTGCTCAGAAGTCAATATAGAGTTATCCGTAGTAAAGTAAGGAAAACACAGCACCAGAACCCTGAGTTTGGTCATACACAAGGTGACATTCTAAAAAAAAGCCTGCAAATAAGTACATTAGCATTCAAGTGAAACTCAGAAACTCAGAAAAGCATCAATTTTGGTGCTAAACTAAAGTGAGTTTCATCCTGTCATTCCTTTTTCCCGAGCGCCTTCACTGCTGGTACCTACATATGTTTTCACTGCTCCTACCTGTACGACTACTAATATTACTCTCGAACCTTGTGCATTAAATGGCTGAGTTTCAGCATTTCATACAGAGATTTAATATAATTCCCTTACAATTGCGGATACCACTAAAAAGAGGGGATGGATATGGGGGGCTGAACAGAGGCCCAAAGACAGGGTGATTGACAGGGCGACTTTAGAGATAACTCTAATACCTCTCTTGCACCTTTTAAGTCTAAAAGTTAGAAAAGCCATCCCCATAAAATTGCACTCGTCCATCCAAGGCATTCCAACTGTGCCAAAAAGCACACACCAATTGCCCAGACACTTTTTAGTTTCGATACTATTGAAATTTTCAATGACAAAATTGTTCATAATTCTATAACTTGTGTACCAACATTACAAAACCGCCCTCTCTACGCCAGTACTTGTTGAGAGCTTTTCAATGATAAAAAAAAGATATGGATGAAGGGCACCTTGGTACCAAGGGTGCGCGATGAGGCGCACCCTAGTTGAGCACGGTGAGGGGCGACCTGGTTTGAGAGATCTCAACCTGACAAACAAACTACATTCCTCAATAGATATAATTTGTGAGATTTTATTTTATTTTATTTTATTTTTATTATTATTATTTCCCATTTCTTTGTTTTTCACTCAGCCTCTTCACAAAACACACCAAAAAAATAATTGTACTCGGCCTCTCCACAAAATACAAAAAAAATTCGTGATGTTTTGCAGGAAAATGTTTACATTCTGTAATAGGAAGATTATGCACTATGGAATGGTCAATCCCTGCCCATTGTATCGGGTACTTAAGATGCTGGGTTAGCTTGTTAGGGTTTAGGGTTTAGGCCCGTGTACTAAACAGCCAAACATAAATGGGCAGGGTGAGGCCATTCCATGACATAATAGTCTGGGGTTGAGACAGATTCAACGGATTCCATTCTAGAATTTTTTCCATTTTCGTAAGACACATTTTGGTCACGATTATGAGTGCATGATAGTCACTGAGAAAATATTATGTCATGTAATGTAGCCAAGAAAATGGGTGTTTAAACACTTTTTTAAGCCATTTTGAAAAAACCCTAAACTCTTGAAACCCTAAACCTGGGCCTACTGGCTAGATTTAGTGAGCCCAATTTTTTTTAATAAATAAATAAATAAAACCACCCTGGTGAGTTATTAAGCATACCACATTCTTCCAAAATATACTTACATTTGTGCATAAAGGGCACTCTCCCCAACAGCATATTTCTAACTACTGTAGTGCCTTGGCTGCTTTGAAATTTTTTTTGTTGAATAATTAATTAATTTTGGATTTTTCATTCTGATAAATATAGAATAATCTTTGAAAATTCAATAATTCCCTTCACTGATTACCTACTCTGTTTTTTCATTTGGAAACAAAAAAATTCCCAAAAATTCAACATTTTGAATTGAAATATAATTAGTGTAAAAGTTGCTAAGGTCACTAGGGTGGTATTCTGTCCAAAAAAAAAAAATTGGCTTTCAAGATTAAGCTAGTAGAGAAAATACACCATAATGCAAGGAGTATACATCTTCAAACACAACATGTAGCTAAGTGAATCTCAATCTATTATAAGGAAAACAAATTTCTTCAAATATTTAATAGAAAATTTAGCCATTGAACATTCTCCATATTTGTAATTTATAGCTACAAAATTGTGATAATTGAGAATATACTTATGACTCAACATATTACTCGTTGTGAATGTTTTGTCAAGAAATGTTAGCATGTATATATCCTCCCATAGCTACCCATTTAGGAGTGCATCTAGGCCGTCAACAACACCACACTAAGATCTAAGCATAGGTTCATGGTTTGTTGCAATTTCTTCTTCTTTTTCATCCATTCTATTTGTGGACATTCATCCATATTGCATACAAATTTTTAAGTATTATCCAACCTTCTACATTGTACCAAATGATTTAGAGAGACAAAAGGGGAAATTACAAAGGAGTAAAAAGTTTAGATCTTTAAAAAACTAAATCAAGTATTTTTTTAAAGTAATAATTTGAAACAAATGTGGGTGGGTGTAAAATGAAATTGTTAGCAATATTCATAGCAACAATTTGTTATAACTTGGGTTTCACAATCCAATAATCAACTCCCCCACCATGAAGCATTATTTTTGAAGAATGGTTCGGTAAATTTTGCATCATAATATTGTTTCAAAAATAGATGTTTGTTTTATGTTTAATATGTGATATATGATTTAAACATTCATTTCTACTTTTTTTTAATAAAAAACACAATCACACATGTGGTGTCAATAACTTGATGTAAATCTTGTCTTTTACTCTTGAAACATCAAATCTATCTAATTAAAAAAATGATGTCTATTTATATGTGCCATGCAAACCTACCTCTTCCAAGCCTAACTATTTCACCCATATCCCCTACCTACTTACATGTACATGAAAAGACAAATTAACATGTTTCTTTTTATGTCCATGCTATGTATATTAAAATGAGTCTAGGTGATACATCAAGGTTGGTTTAGGGGGACAACTTTAGGTTCCATAAGTTGTCCCTTTGGATGACAATTCTAAGAGACAATTCCATACCAAAACCTTTTCATATATAATATTTTTCATTTTATATCATCACATGTGAAAATTGAATTTTTTCACGTCCCAACACATATTTGAATTCAATTTAGGTTGTCAAATCAATGTTCATAATATTAAAGGTTTGGGGAACTAAATAATGGGAAGTGTTCATAGAGCCCATGCACATTGAACTTCCCTCAATATCTATCACAAATGAAAAATAAATTATGACTAATGATATTTTTTCCATTTGGATGGAAAAAAATAAATGGATGAACAACATCCATGTGGATGAAAGCTGGTTGTTCATGAATGGACCTATGCATGAACAACAAGTTAAGCCACATGAACTATCATTATATTAACACTAGTTTAGTGGATGTCATCCATGGCACTTCATTGTTATCTAATGGCAATGCATCCATTAGGCTAGTTAACTCTCATTCATAATTTTATATATCAAATTGATATTCTATCATGCAAGTATGTCTTTTCAAAACTCTCAATTTTAGTAGTTGTGGGATATGTGCCTCACATATAATTGGCCATATAATAACGAATCATGGATGTTTCAATGACAAATCTCACATTGTATCACACACACATCTTTGGATTAAAATATTTTCAGTATTCTACTATTTCACATCAAATGAAAGGTTCATGTAACCCAAAAACCAATACAAAAAATCAATGAATAAGGAGGAAGGGTGAAGGAAATGTTGTTCAATATATATATTTTAATACCAAAATCCAATTCATGTTAATTCCCAACTTCATATTCACACACATTAATTCAAGGTTTTTGAATGTTCAATTGACACATGGTTCATTGTCTATTACATGTGCTATGAAATTATGCAAGCTAAACATGACATTGTAGGATTATAAATGTTTAATTTTATTTATTTATAATTCTCTTTGGTTGGGTTGGAACAAATAATGACCCATGGTGCTTCAAGAGTTCAATTAGTTTTGAATGTTCTTACCCATATAAAACCAAAATCCCTCCAACAAATCAAAACTCATTATTATAATATAACGTTTACTACCCATACTTCACAAAACTTCATTTCTACATTGTGTAGGATCCATAATTAATTGAAAAAAAAACTAACAAATTAAAAAATAATGGCTCAAAGAAAGTTCACATCAATGTTGGTTTAATATGAGGAAAACTTCGATTGTAAACCTCATTATGCATTTGAGTATAAAATATTCTATGTGTATAGTTTATAAATTAAAAAATTCCATAAAACTTACTAGCCTCAAATTTGAGTTTGCAACTCCTTGGTGATATTATATTGAAAAGTATGAACAAACATGTATCAATTGAAAACGTGAGTATTAGTTTAATTGGTGCATCCTTTAGACTTGGCTATAGAATTGGTAGGATGCACTTTTGTTTTTAACCACAAATTTGAGAATCTTCATTTCATGAGCCACTACTTTAGGCTTTGAGTGGGTCCTTGAAGAATATGAGCAAACATGTATCAATTGAAAAGATGGGTGTTAGGTGTTAATGGGTGCCTTCTTTACTTGGCCATAAAATTGGTAGGACACACTTTTACTTTTAACTACAAATTTGAAAATCTCCATTTCACGAACTAGTATTTTAGTTTTTTAATTGTCATTTGAAAAAATATGAAGTTTGCATGTAAAGATGAGAAAAAAAGCTTGATGTTGGTTGTGAGTTTAATCAAATATTGTAAGCCACCATGGAACACCTATATTCATTTCAACTTCTTTAAAAAAGAAATTAAGGTTTTAAGATTTCATGATGGGCATGAAACAATTGTAGCCCTGCATCTTAGATAAAGCACTTACTAATTTCCTTGTGAGACTTCATGGCACATACCTATGTAGAAGTATTGGCACTTAATGACTTTACATATAAACATTTCCATCGATTCCACCATATATCATCTTATGGTCTTGAGTTATTGCTAGTGGAATCATAATTTTGACAAGTTGGGGCAAGCACAACAAGGTAGTAGGAGACAACATTCTCAAACATGCAATGGTGTCACATATGTTGGCAAATCAAGGCTTTATTTCATGTGGGAAGCTACAATGAAAGGCAAGTTGTTTGTGTTGATAATGTATAATGTATTTGGCTTCGAGCTCCCATAACCTTAAACCCATACTTGTTTTTCATACATAGTCTCCCCTTTTACTATGCTTCCATGTCATATAACAAGGCAATATGAGATAGATTTTTTTTTGGAACAACTCCATATGAGATAAATAATATTTGGGTAGCCAACTAATGCATTTTAGTTTTATTTTCAAAAGTAATTCATGGTATTCGAAATATTTTGGTCTATGGCTACACATGAAAGTCTATGTTACATTCAAATGTGAGCAAAGGTGCCCACATAAACTTTGTCAATTCTTTTATACTTTAGGTTTAAGGTATTCCCAGAAAATTTGTAGGCAATGTTTCAACTAGACAACAAATTGAGTGGAAAACATATTTTCATTTAGGTATGTTGGTGGGACAATGAAATGATATTTAAATATGTCATCAAAATGTATGAAATATGCATAAAATCTTGGAACATCCATATCAATTTTTCATTTAATTGATTATGTGCATGTTCAAAAACTAATCTCACATGAACTCCTTTTTAAATTTCAATATCAATTATTGATGTCATGTTAATTAGAATATTACAACCAAGTTTACATTAGGCCAAGTTTTTTGTTGATAAAAATCAATCTTTCAAGAAAATTTGATTGAAAGTATGCATCCACATATATTAATGAAAGTCCAACAAGCAAAATACCCTTTTTCTCTTTGTTTGGGATGTCATGATGCCCAAGATGTATGAAAAATGAAACCAAGATCAAGATAAATCAATTCATGTTCGTTCTACCAATGGAATTGATATTGAATCACCAAGACATCAATAAATTTTGTGTTTACAAACTCTTTAGCAAGTTCAATATTACACCTAGTCATCTAAAAAAATCTAGATTGTAATTTTCATCATTCACACATTGAAATTACCCATAATTTCAACCCTTGACAATGTACATATAAATTATAACAAATTTGAAAAGCACATGTAAAGATTTTTTTAAATCATAATCTTTCACTATAAATGTAATAACATGTTCTTGAAAAATGAATAAAGACATGAACTAAAAGCATTTAAAACAAGGATAACATCAATGAAAACATATGATGAATTCTCCTTGCATCATATTTTTAAAAAATAAAATGAAGTCTACAATTAATAGAATTTTTTTCTAATTCATAATAGGATTTCCCAATTCAACATTGAATCCTCCTAATTCATCATTTATCACATTTACAATGTTGTGATGAAATTTTGAGTTCATAAATTGAGTGAAAATGGATAGCATAAATTAATAACCAATTGGGGCCAATATGTGATTGATTTACATAACAAGCTTAAGTTATAAAACTAAAGATAATCTTCACCATGATTTACGTACTATGTCATCTTAGAGGCGGGGGAACACAATTAAAACCTTGGGTATTAATTGATGCATGAAATAATTGTTTTAGCAAATTTTAATCCCTCGTGAAAGAGGAATACTCTTTTAACAAATGTCTTAATGTTTTTAAAAATTAAAACAAAAAATTGCAATGTCTTCTTGAAAATTATATTTTAACAAACATGTCAAAGCTTCAAAAAATTATAAATACAAATGTAAACACCATTATTTGTGAATAAGGAAATTTGTTCACAAGATTGACAAAAAAATAGAATTGATCTCATCTTATCATCATGAAGGTGTTTAGAATTTATGATCTCATTTGATGCATGTCTTAGTCCATTAAGATCCACCCTTTCTTGATTCTTTTCACTAAACATCATAATTGCAATTTATGACTTTGAATAGACATGATTAAATATACATTAGTATAAAGACTATGAAATTTGTTATTGTTAGTTATTGGAATTTTTTAAAAAAACCATGAACCTTGGATTTTTTCCCTTAATAAAAAAATTTCACAATTGATATCGTACCTATAAATGATGTTTCACATTAAATAATCCCAAAGGTTTTGGTAGGAAAAAACATTTGAGTGATATTTGTTGAAATCTTTGAGGATTGAACTTCCATTAACAAGTCTAAGGGAGTTTAATGACTATTCCAACCACTAAATTATTGCTCTAGATATAACAAAGTAGGGTGCACTCTATAAACTTATTATTGATAGTAAAAAAATATGGAATATTCAAGTTGGAACCTTTTTTGGGGGGATGTTTAGGGGAAATTTTGCCTATTGACAATCACATGTAAAATCATATAGTTTATATATTTTTTGTTAGTGTGTTTAAATTTGAACCTTCATTTTTTACATAAATAATTATTTGTTGATCAATCTATACTATTGCAATCGTTCTTGAAGATTCATGGCCAATGCTTCACTTGAAACTTTAAAGTTTGATTTACTTCAAAAAGTTTAATGGTGCCATGTTTAGGTTGTTGACAAACATTCAAAGTTTTTATAACAAGACCAAAAATACCATGAGAAATTTTTGGTATCCACAATTGAAAGATTGATATGATATATAAACAACAAATAATTGGTCAAGTCATTTATTTATTTAATTTGTTCATCTCAAGAGGATGGCAAGAAAAACAATGTAATTATAATGCACATCACATCATATTAATTGAGCATTAATCACAAATATTTAAGGAAGGTATTTTCCTTTCTTTAATTAAAGAGTCTTAATGAAAAATATTATTCAATGTTGATATGTAGTAATAATGTGTGTGTGGAATGAGGAAGGAAAGGAGAATGAAGCAAAAAAAAAAAACCAAAGGTGGTGGAGAATTTATGCACATATCAACCTTACCTCAACATTTTAAACTTGCAATGTGAGACCATTGGGAATAGATAGCTAACCTAAACCTAGTCCTAACCTCTTCTTAATGACCTCCATTGACTATATTCCAATTTAATTGAAGTTTAAAAAAAAAACCCCCCAAACTTCTAGTTTGAATGAATGGTTTTTTATTTTGCCTAACATCATTAGTTTCTTGAATCATTAGTTATTTGCCAATTTGATTTATGCTAGTTAAATGGGTGAATACTACAAATTAAGGTTTGTTCAATAGTTTAATTATTATTTTTGAGCATTGGTCCAATTGTCATTGTGATTTATAACCATACCAAGCCATTAATAAGCACAATCTATGAGTAACCAAAACATCAATTAATCCATACCTTCACATTAACTAAACTGTAAACATCCCTTCGGCTCCATGTTATTGTGCACTACTAGTGACGATCAATGAAAAAAATGAATTGATTTCAATGTGAAAATTAAGTTATATTTTGAATGAAAATTTTGAATGACATTGCAAGCAAATTGAATTGAATTGAAATGAAATGAAATTTTGGTTGAATTATATTTTAATACATTTAATGAATTTGATTCAATTATTCCAAATCGACTAAATTTATTTCCAATTCAACAATTGGATTAAGATTTAGTTGAAGAGAAATGGGATGAAATTTGGTGGAAAAGGTATTGAAAATTTGCTTGCAATTGTGGTGTTGTAAAAAAGCCTTTTAAAAAACACAAATATGAAAAGAGACTTGGGAATGGGTTAATCAAATTCTAGTTTAGAACTATCCGAGTGACATCTATGACTTATGAAATTTGAAATTGTCCTATCTTAACCAAATTTGATGAATCATTGTTAATGGAATTAATTAACTTGGACTTCATGCTTTTGTGAACTATTAGTGACAATCAATTGATGAAAGATACAAATTGATTTTATGAGAATGAAGTTCCATCCAAATGAAAATATTGAATAACATCGTGTATAATTGAATTTAGATTTTAGTTGAATTGGATTCATATTCCTAAATTGGATTCAATTATTTCAATTTAGGAATATGAATCCAATTTCATTTCAACTGAGTTCAATTAAACAATTCAATTCAATTAAAGAGAAATAGAATGCAAATTTATGAAAAAGGTGTGGAAAAATACCCATGAATATGGGGTTGAAAAAAAAAAGACTTAAAAAAGATACAAATTTGAAAAGATGCCTTTCCATGCATCTTTACTTGGGAATGGGCTACATAGATTTTAATTTGGAATTATCCAAGTGACAACCTATAACTTATGATTTATGGAACCTAAAGTTGTCTTACTTAAACTAGGTCCAATAAATCATTTAAAAAATGAAACTAGTATTTCATTGTTAATGAAATGTATTAATATGGTTTTTATTTTTGTTCAAATGGGGGAATTTAGCGAATTTGAGTTCACCACATCCTTTGTTGTTTACATGGCGTATTGGTTTATCCATTTACCACTTCTTTAACCAAGCTAAGTTTCTTTTCATGTACATTAGTGAACCCTTGTGCTCTTGGCCCAAATGGGATCATTTTCAAGGCTCTAAGGGTTACAACTATCTTTAAAAAAATTTCAAGGTTCTAAAAAAGATGGCTTTTCAAAAGTATCAATTGTGAAAAAGTCTTGTTGGCTCAAGTGTGAACTCCACTCTCATTGACCCCATGTGTTAAGGTTTGGGATGTGAAAAGGTGTTATGGTTTGAAATGTGAAATGACAAACATAAAGGGTGATATGATGAAGAAACATTTATTGGTTGAAAAATTAAATTTGTAATTTTAAATGAAAGAAATCACTTAAATTTAAATAGCTTTTGCTTTGTTGATTAAAAAATTTACAAAATGCTCATCATCCACACTACCTCAACAATGGCTTTCCAATGATACCAAAAGCATAGTGGAGAACCCATGATTTGGATTTGGTAGGTGTGAATTCTCATGAAATTGTTGGACAAAAGAAAGCAATTATATATAAAAATTTTCTTGATGAAAATGTGAAGAAGATGACCTTTCTAAATAAGATGTGTATACTATATCATGTTGCAAATTATTAAATATAATATAATAAATTATAGCAAAAACAAGAATTATCACAACCCTCTCATGAAGGAAACCAATTGTTATTTCATACTTTGTTTCATAGGTACATTGAAAACCATATAATAACTTATAAGTAACCCATTTGAGAGACTTGTCTAGGTCCATACAAAACATCTTGAAATACTAAATAGGACAAATTTTCAAGTGTAATTTGAAGTTTGATGACACACAATCAAGATGAATTTTAGAAAAAAAAATTCAATATCCTTTTGGATGTGCTTGGAAGTTGGTGCTTTTTGTTGGCTAAAGTGCACCTAATTTTGTTTGTCTTTGATTCTTCACTCTTTAAACCCAAAAAAGTGAAAACCTTCACTCCACACACACAAACAATCCCCTCATAAACTCACATACTAAAGTGATTACTAAACCACAAAGTGTGGCCACACACACCATAGAACCTCTTTCTCTCTCTCTCTATCTTGCACAAACTTCATCACAATCCAATGAAATTGTACACACACAAACAAACTTCACTTTGGGGTCCATTGAAATTGTTCATGCACCAACCTTTCTTTGTACCTTTTGTCCATGTACTTAAAAGGGGAGGCATGTTCCCAAGTTGACAATAATTCATACATAAAGGGGGGGAAGGGGTGGTTCCTTTTTTTATAGTTTTGAGTTTAGAATTAGGTTAAGGGAAAAAAAATAAAATAATAATAATTAGATAAAAAAATTGTTTCACCAAATTTCCCTTCTATTGGGTGGGGGGTTAGTAAATAAGATAAATGTATGTTAAATTACACAATTTAATATTACATACATTAAACTAGTGGAACCTATGTTGTTGGCCCAAGTGTGAATTGGCCACCCAACTAATTTCTCCTTCAATTTTTTTGAATTTAATTGATTTTTTCAATGACAATATTTATCTCAAGATTCAATAATTCACACATTTCATGTCTAAATTTTTTCAAATTACCTTCATTAAATCCTACTTGTGTGCATTTTTTCCCTTGTCCCACAATTAAGGCATTTTGTTTTCATGGTGGGCTTAACAAAAAAGAAAAGAAAAGAAAAGTAAAGCCCCCTCCCACTCCTCAAGCTTTCTTCATGAAGGTTGCATCGACTTTCACATCACATGAAGCTTGTTGTGGGTGAGAGCGTTACCAAAATTGAGCTTACACTTGACTCTCACCTCATATAAAGCTTGTTGTGGGTGAGGGCGTTACCGAAATTGGGCTTGCGCTCGACTCTCACCTCACATAAAGCTTGTTGTGGGTGAGGGCGTTACCGAAATTGGGCTTGCGCTCGACTCTCACCTCACATGCCCTTATTTTGATAATACTCTTGCCCTCGAGCTTCACTCTACACATGAACAACTATCTTTTTATTTCTTGGTGTACTTTGAAATATCTCCCCCAAGAGAAGAGCCCTAGGACATTCTTCAAAAGGGAGATCCTCCTATTCTTATATGTTCCCACGTTCCCATAAAAAGAGAAGTGTTTACATTTCTATGTTCCTTTGTTCCCATAAAAAGGGAATTTGTTTGCATTTATATGTTCCCCGTTCCCATAGAAGAGAGTTGTTTACATTTCTAAGTTCTCATGTTATCATGAAAAGAGTGTTGTTTGCATTTTTTAAGTTTCCATAAAAAGAGAGTTGTTTACATTTTCTAAGTTCCCACAAAAAGAGAGTCGTATACATTTTCTAAGTTCCCAAGTTCCCATAAAAAGAGAGTTATTTACATTTCTAAGTTCCCAAGTTCCCATAAAACGAGAGTTGTTTACATTTTCTAAGTTCCCAAGCTCCCACAAAACAGGAGTTGTTTCCATTTCTAAGTTCCCAAGTTCCCATAAAACGAGAGTTGTTTTCATTTCTAAGTTCCCAAGTTCCCATAAAAAGAGAGTTGTTTTTCATTTCTAAGTTCCCAAGTTCCCATAAAACAAGAGTTGTTTGCATTTCCAAGTTCCCATAAAAGAGAGTTGTTTTTCATTTCTAAGTTCCCAAGTTCCCATAGAACAAGAGTTGTTTACATTTCTTAGTTCCCATGTTCCCATAAAAAGAGAGTTGTTTTTCATTTCTAAGTTCCCAAGTTCCCATAAAACAAAGAGTTGTTTGCATTTCCAAGTTCCCCCATAAAAGAGAGTTGTTTTTTCATTTCTAAGTTCCCAAGTTCCCATAGAACAAGAGTTGTTTACATTTCTATGTTCCCATGTTCCCATAAAAAGAGAGTTGTTTTACATTAATGTGTGCGGAGGCTGAACTCATGGGGGTTCTCCTGAGGTTCGGGAACAGCCTTGGGTTCCCATCCTCCTCCGGAGAACCCACTTGTAAGGGAACCTCCCCTACAACTTACTTGGCTATCAAGCCACAAGAACAAAAAGACGAAGCAAAAATATCTGGTACTCGGCCGTATAGACGGTGGGGTTATAATATACAAAAAGGTTGTTGAATAATCTTAGGTGTGAAAAAAAGTGTTATGAACCAATGAAATTGCTGGATTTGGTGATTTGAATTTTTTTTTTCTTAGTTATCTTGAGTGAACGAACACTTCAACTCAACTCGTAAATCCCATTAGTACCTTGGCCACTTCCACACATGTTTTGTTGAATAAATAAATAAATAAATAGTTAATTAATTAAATAATTAGTTACTTAATTTTGAGGATTCCATTTCTTTTGACATATTCTTTAATGTTTTTTTTATCAGATTCTTTTATTTTTCCTTCAAAAAAAGAATGTTTCTCCCAAAAAAGAAAAAAAAGAAAAAGAAAAAATTTCCAAGATTTCTTCAAAAAGAAAGTTAATTGATAAATTTTCAACAATTCTGAAAATTTTATTTATTATTTTTGAAAATTCCAACATTTCCTTCCTTGCCTTGGTAGGCTAAGGCCAAGAAAATAAATAAATAAATAAATAAATTAGTGTCCAACTGGCCTAGGTACTAGGGTAGGTACTAGGGTAGGTAACTATTTGCAGATAGGCTTCTTGTACGTTAATTGAATAGTTATTTGTTTCCGTACTGTTCGGGAGTGGAAGTCTCGGTGTCAGATTCCTTCTTGGGACCTCAGTTACGGCACCTCAGTTACGAGACCTCGATGTTATGACCAATCCGGTAAGCTGGTAACCAGGGGGAACGCTTGATGATCGCGTTCCCTTACTAACCGTAGTTAGGTGTGGGGGCGATGTGGCCAGCCGCCCGCTGGTCTACCCGGCGGAGCACAGGGTGGGGTGGGGTGAAGGAAGCTCCCCGGGGAGGGTTTGCAGCAAGCCATGGCGATGGCGTGCGTGTAGCGGGTAGTGGCGAGGGGGGAGAGATCCACTGCTGTTGCTGCGTTTGTCTGTCTGTCTGTCTGTCTGTCTTTCTGCCTCTTGTTTCCGCGGTCTAGTTTCTGCGTTCGATGCAGATGCATCTTTGATGTGGAGGATTGGCGAAAAGGAGCGGCGTGATTTGAGCCGTTTTCGAGAGAGATTTGAAAGCTTTTTTGGTTGATAAACGCGGAAGATATGGAGAAAAAGTATATCTGGGCGACTTTTGCGCCAGCAGACCGTCTCGCAGTTGGCCTGAAATTGGAGAATCCGGTGGGATTTCGAAGGTCAGTGATAATGAGGTGATGCTTGCATGTCAGATGCAGGAGAATCGGGCAATCGGAAAGCGAATTTGCTCTCTTCTGATGGCTCGAAGTACACACGCACAAACACACACACACACACACACACACACTCTCTCTCTCTCTCTCTCTCTCTCTCTCTCTCTCTCTGTGTTCAGAACATGATGTTGTCCAAGGTGTATCGGCGCTATTAACAACTGCGATGCAAGGCTCCAGCCTACAGACCTTCACGCCGGTTCCAGACCGGAAAGAAACCAGTTCGATCCTGCAAACAGGTACGTGTTCTTCTTCATGTTTGCAGTTTTCCGTTTCTTCCTGAACCGTACTACCTGTTGCCACGGCTGGAGGTAAATTGTTTTGCTGTTGTTGCAACAACAAAAGCAAGCGGCGTACATAATCAAACGGAGGGGAGCTTCTTCTTCTACGTGTGCAATCCGGCCACCTAGACTTGCTCGCTCATACAGAATCAAGCTCCATAGTATCATCATCCATGGTTGTAGAGCTATTCATGCATATCTCCAAGTTTTACACGCTAATGTGTTCTTTTGAAATCTTCTTTCATCGCTGGTGATGGATAGGAATCGTCTACCATGCACAGCAAGGAACATGGGTTGAAACTGAATCGATGGAAATCAATTGGACGTTGGGTCTTTCTTTACAAGCAGTAAGCAGTCCAGACCTGTCTTCTTCTGTCCTTCTCCAATCCAAGCAGTTTAAGCCACTCTCGATGAAAATCACCAAGGCATCTCTCTGAGCAAGTTTCAAGCATTTGCAGTTCATACTTTCTTTGTTTTATGCTAAGCTAGTCAAATGAATGTCAGGACTGAGCTTCTTCTATTGGGTTGCAATTTGGTGCATTTTCAATGTGTTTCAATTCCACATTTTAGAAACTACATTGTTGTTCCTTCATTTCCCCTTCCAGGTGGGTGCTTTTTTTCTTTTTTAATGCTTGGCAGGGTTTCATCATCAACTACATGGTGTAGTGAATGTGCGGTAGTATCTGGATCTTATGTGCAAAGCATAGGTTGAGATTAGAAGTATGCCTGATGATGATGATATGGTTGGAATCTCTGATGGGTTTTGTTTTCTTTTTTGGCTGTGTGGTTTCAGCAGGAGATCTTTTCTATGTATTGCTCAAGTAAGCGGATGTGTGTGAATATTCTCAACAGACCTTGCAACAACAGCTGCCAAAAAACTGGTTTAAATGAAATTCCCTGTTAGTGTGCTTTTCCTTTGGGCCCCAATTGGATCTACTTCTTTCTTTGAGGAGAATGGCTGGTTTTTTGTAATCTAATCCTTAGATCAAGCTAGCTAGTTTCATGTATTCTCTTCTCCCTAATGCATTGAAGTTATATTGTCAAACCTTGGATAGGGGTGGACTGATGATGCCTTGTCACAATGCTGTAGCCAAAGGCAAGGAGGATGATGTGTCTGTCCCTCTGAAGCTATGAATCCAGTAGCAGCTTTCCAAGGGTGAGATCTGAGCAATGTATGACAATGCTCTCAGTAGGCCAGGACATGTGTGCACAGCCGCTTGACAGCATTGTGCTGGTGTGTGGCTGCAGGAGCAATAGATCTTTAAAATTGCTATTCCTCAAGTAAGCTGTCAAAGCTGTGATTGGTATTGTGAAGTATATATGTCAGCTCATGTCTTGTGAGGGTGTTTGGTCTGCAACTAGTACTGTATCTCTACTAACTCAGAAATGCTGTGAGATGGAATACTTTTCATGATGGTAAGAGATTGTTTGGACCTCAATGAACATTGTGCAGTTATGTATTTCAAAAGCTACAGAGGTTATCTTAGCTTATGGAATGAGATTCTTTAACATCACGTTTGTTTGACTATGGGCAGGATGCGGCAAAGCATAGAAGAGTGAGGTATACAACAGTGCTCCTCAGCCATGGTACCAAACAGGAAGGTAAGATCTACTTATCCTTAATGAAGACTCATTTCCCATTCTGCAAAAGCTGAAAGCTAAGGAAATGTGATTGTGAGTTATTAGTGAAATGATTTCAATTGCTACATCTAGTTCTCACTCTGCATCTCACTTCACACCTGTATCACTTTGGAGTCTTTTCAAGCTTTCCTGTACCCTGTCAACTCCTGTTTTCAGTTCCCTTTCATGGTGAAGGGATAGTGGTAATGCCATTGCTACTATAATGTCAACTACTACTACCACTCCACAGTTTCGCTGATTGGAGTGTTGATAGAGATTTATCAATTCAGATTAGTTTTTGTTCACTCTCCCAACCCATTATTCAAACTGTACATCTGTTGCATTTCTGCCTGTATGCAAAAAGGAGTCTTGAGGAAAAGATGACCAGGCAAACTCTTTATCATACACCAAATGGGGGAGAACATTGAATTTGTTTGCTGAACATCTAAGGAATTTTCAAGCTGGGGGGTATGAGGACATAATGACACAATGGGCATGTGCCCAACACCCTGTACACATACACAAGAGGAGATGGTGAACAGAAATTTCACTAACAAACACCTCCACTGGCACTATCGGGATCTCTTAATTCTGCGGTCCTTGCAATCTCCTCAGTGCCTGACACTCTAGACAAATTACTAGAGTGGAAGGAAGTAACAGTAGGCACTACAACAGATCTCTGTTGTTGTTCAAAACCACTATTACTCCACGCAGCATGACCTGGTAGGTTAAAGACACTCTGAGGGGGAGAAGTGTACATGCCACCTTCCCTTGGACATTGTTGCAACGTATCCAATGCTGACAACTGAGCTTGTCCTGTCAAGGAAGCAGCCAGCTCTAATGCCTTCACAGGATCTGTCATTGCTCCAATCATGTCCCTTTGGAAAGCACCTTGCCAGGACTGCAGATCCTCCAGTTGTTGTTGCAGACCACCTGTACTGCAATGGGATGGGGTGCTTTGACTACTTTGCCAATCAGCAATTGCCATCAATGCTTCTACGACAAAGCGTGGCAGTCCCTTGTTGGGCATGGATGAAGATCCCTGTGAGTTACCAAACTCCGACTCTCCCCTACTACTGCTACTCCATCCTGACAAAGAGCTTTGGTCAACCCCACTAGCCATGCCCTGTGATGGCTCAATACAAGTGTCAAAATCAACCTGGTTTACTTGCCCTACCACATATTGTTCTGCCATTGCTGCTGCACCTTTGCCTTGGTCCAACATCTGTGCACCAGTGATTACACCATCATTCCTGCAAAGCTCATGGCCACCTCGCCCCCTATGTGGATGTGCTGCTGTAACTTGTTCCACTTCAAACTTCGGTGCCTCTTGAGCTTGAGCTGGCTGCTCCATCGCGAGTGAAGTTGCTTCTTCAGGTTTACCTTTGCTTGGACCAGGCGGCTGTAGGTTGCTTACCCTCTTCCATAGCCCCAAGTTCCCAGGTTGGGCTGTTGTAAGTGTCGGCCGCACAGCCTGCCTACTGTCGGATGCCATATAGGGACCCCCAACCCTTCCAAATGCAGAAGGGAGTGCAACAGAATCCATTCCATATACTTTTGACAATGCTCCTCTTGTACCAATGCTGGCCGCAGGTATTGATATGTTGGAGAAAGCTGGTTGCTGCAGAGTGACTCTACCATTGGAGGAAGCTGACAAACTAGGTACACCTGATGCCATCAGATTTGGTTGAGAGAGAAGGGACTTGCCAAAAAGCTTAACATCACTCAATCCCATGTGCTGTACATCATCACAGGAAGGAAGTGCTGATCTTTGTGATGGTCCCTGTGGCTGTACAGGAGGCTGTTGCACAGCACCTGGCTGCTGCTGCTCATTATGAGCAACTTGGTGCATGTTGTTGGCTGCACTGACATTGTTACAACCTCCCCTCAGTTCCACCATACCTGTCTGATGACTTTGGACCTCCATGGTGGCATTAGCTGTGGAATTTTGTGCTCCCCTGAGAACTGCCAGTGATGGCAGCTCCTGGAAATGAAGTAAACCTGGTTGCTGTGTGGACACTGAAGCCTGTGGTTTCAGAATTTGTGGCTGGGCCACAATAGTCGGATGGGGCTTTGCTGTCAAAATACTCTGAGGATGAAGGAGGGAGGGCTGCTGCAGATGCTGGTGCTGAAAATGCATAAATGTTTGGACCTGAGCAATTGCAGCCTGAGTTTCATCGCACTGTTGCTGCTGGACAACTTGCTGCAGCTGATAGACAAGTTACAAGAATCAGTAAGCAACTTATAATTTAAACGATAGACAGATTTCCTCTCATTCACCCTTCCAGTGCAGCTGACATGTAGTTTGTGATAAAACTGCCAGCAGAGACCCACACAGTTACAGAGAATATAAAGAGTGACCAGCTCACAAGATCCAAAGTGTAGACACCTGCACACTTAATACCACAGCACACATATTGTAACCAGCCTTGACAAAGCAACATCTTAAGTTCACAGGTAGGAACAGAAGACAGCCTAAGACACTCGGTAGCAGATTCGCAACTCTTTACACAATCATGATTGTTTCGCTACTTAATGGTGGTGGTGGCAATGCTGGGTTACAACTTGATGTGGGAAACTCACTTGCTGCTGCTGACTAGTAGCTTCCTGTGGATGTGGCTGCTGCTTGTGCAGACTAGGTTGCTGTTGCTGCAATGGCTGCTGCTGAAGAACCCCCACCTGAAAGCATAGTGATCTCTTTGTCAGGTCCTTAGAATGCATGAGATAAAACAGTGTGTCCACTCATCTCTAAGATATCAGTGGGGTAGTTCCCAAAACATTGAAGCTACCAAAGAGAAGTTTAACTGGAGTTCAAATACCTATCATTGTTCATTGCAAAATGTTTAGGACTGCTAGTTCATTGATCAACCAGATACAACAAACAAGAATGCACCTGTTGCTGCTGAAGGGGCACAGCTGAAGATTGTTGTTGTTGTTGTTGTTGTTGTTGTTGCTGATGTACTGCTTGCTGTTGCACCATGTTCAATGCTGGGATTTGGAGTGGTTGTTGCTGATTCCTTGCCGCCATTGGAGCACAATGCTGCAGGCAGTCAATATAAGGACTCCTTCAGAAGCTTTAAACTCTCAAACTTTCCCTGCAAGGGAAAACTTTACTCTCACAATCAACCTATAGCCAAAACTGTAAAAGCCAGGGAATATATACAAGTGCCAGATTGACAACTAATTTGTTTCCACATAATTTTCTAACAATTTTCAATTTTGATATATATTGATGTTGTTTCCCACCTGCTGTTGTTGTAACTGGTGCACAGCTTGGTGAAGGACAGGTTGATTGTTTTGCAGGGCAATATCAGGAGTCAAAGATTGCGTCTGGTGGGTTCCCATTGGTGATGGCTTTTGTGCTGCAGGTTGAACAAGTTGCTGCTGTGAGCGCAGATGCGACACCCGCTGGTTTCCTTGGAAGGAGGATCCTGGCATCACACCCGACTGGAACATGGAGAAACCACCTGGCTGGCTAGATGGTGGGCAACTATTTGCATGAACAATCTGGCGGATCAGCTTCTGAATGTCACTGATATTCAGGTTATCTTGATCAACTGGTTGTCCTGAAAGTGAACCAAGAAGTGTAGCATACTCATTGTTGGTTCCCACAGCAGCAGGTCCCAAAGCCACTTTGGCTCCCATGCTCAGAGGAGCACCCATTCCTGGCTTAGCCTGGTGGGAAGTGATATCAACCTCTGAAGGAGATACAGAGCTGAACTTCTGGTGATATAATGGCCCCCCTGAGCCAGCATTGTTGCTGTTGGTGTCAGAATCCTCAGCTTTCCGTTTACGTGTCCCCCCACCCCTCCCACCTGTATTTCCCATACCTTCAGTAGTGGGAAAGCCCAGCTTTGCTTTGGAGTTTTGAAAGTACGTCTTTATCTGAGTCAATGACTTTGATGGTAGACTTTCATGCAGCAATCTCCAATCTTTGCCATGATTCCTTAGAATTTCTGCAAAGGTCTCCTTCTCATCCTGAGTCCATGAGGTAGGTTCTCTCCTAGGCTTGACCTCCCCTCCTGTGCCAGATCTTGAAACTTTCTCCTTTGTCTGCTGTACAGAATTGTGAGTTGCTGGCCTTGTTGAGGTCACCCCAGATACGGTCTGCTCAGCAGCAGGCACCACTGGAGATGGGCAAGCAGTTCTTTCTGTGTTTGCAAGGAGACCAGCTGGGAATGGCCCTGGCTTCAACTCTGTTACAGGATTCATGATCTTCATATCCTGCTTGTCCAAGAGCATTGCAGAAATCCCCACCAAGGCAGCTGCTGCTTGATCCACTACTGCTGCTTCTCTCTCAATTGCAGGGGAAACTCCAATGGGAGAACCCCCATCACCCTTGGCAGCTGCAGTTTCTTCTTGATCCTCTTGACAAATCTGAGCATCTGCAATGCTGGAGGCTTCTGTCATGTCCAGTGTGCCTGGAACATCATCACAACTTGGTGGGACATGCCTGTCCAACTCACAGTCTGCTGCCAGCCCACTGGTACTTGGAGCCTCTAACTTTGGAGCCTCTAACTTTGGAGCCTCTTGTGCACAGAATGAAGTTTGTGGTATGTCTACAGCACTTTTCACCAGCATCTCTGCTGCTGCAGCCACCAAATCCAAGTCTGATAACTCTTCAACCGGATTCTTTGAAGCATCTTTCCAAGGCTCACATATCCACTTAGTTCTACCTGCCTGACTCAAGTCTTTGGCTGTCTTCACTACTCCTGAAACAATGACATTTGCGTTGTCACCTCCTTGCTTGGTTTCAATCTTCTCCTCCTGTGACTGACAATCAGTTACGAGGGCAGCAGACAATAACTTGACATCCTCAGCAACCTCTGGCTTCACAACATATGCATCTTTTGAATTCTGGGCAGACAATGTAGCTGCTTCCACCCTGGCATGCATTGTAGCATGGAACTGCTCAACAAGTTGATCAAGTCCAAGGCGCTTGCGGCTCTTGCTGAAGAATGCTCTGCATTGAACCTGACTTTTCGACCTTACAAGCAGTGCTATGCTTCGGAAATCCTTCCCAAACAAAGCTACTGCATCAGTGAAGAGCTGTCTCTCTTCATCAGTCCATTGTGAGTGCATCTGTAAACACATACAAAACACTCAATGTCTTTTTCATTTGCCAGTGTAGTGCAAGCATTTATAATGACAAGGATGTAAAGCCATCATGTCCCTAATGCAGTATCTAGCACAGCACCAGCATGAAAACCCTGTTTACACAATGAATGGCAAAACTCCTGACTCCTCTTCTTGCTACTTGGCTAGTACATAATTATGAAAGAGTATCCAATTAGAGCACATGTTGTTTGCTTAATATAATTAGCAAATATAGTCTGAGCACCATGTGTGCCATGAAATTCAACAACTGGGACATGCAACAAACCTCTTCTGCAGCCGATTTGGAAGCTTCACGTCGTAGATGCAAGCTTCGTATGCCCTTCTGTCCTGCAGTCTGCTGATCCAATTGACAACCTCTGATGATTGAAGAGCCTCCACTTACAGAATTCTTCACAAAAGTTCTCTCTCGACAAAGTTTTGTCGGAGGAGTTACTGCAGAGCTTAAAGTGCAGGGAGGGGTCTCCATGAAGGAAGTAGATACTGCCAGGGGAGATCCAGCAGCAACAGCGAGCAGATTGCAGGCAGCAATCTTGCTCTCCTTGGAACCAACACACTTGGAACTATCAGACTGAGCAGGAAGACTTGAAAAATCATTGGAACATGTACCTCCCCTTCCTCGATCCAATACTTTGTGATGGTTGGTACTCCTTACGGCTTTTGTGCCCATAGTCACTGCTGCTGTAGCTGATGAGGCTGCCAGTGTCAATGCCTCCACTCTTGCAGCATGAGCTTCACGATGACGGCTGCTTGCTGGGGTGGTAGTTGCAAGATATGAGCTATTCGACCGTGAATAGTCCCGTCTCTTTTTCAGCTGGTGCCGCCGCTGAATTTTCTGAAAATCCTCAGACTTTTGGTTGCGGTAGTAAAACTCTACACAGTCAGCTGTGGTCTTATGCTCCAAATGTGATGCAATCTTGCTAAAATTTTTGTTGTACATTGCAAACTTCTCAAAAAAACATTTCTTTTCCTCTGTGGTCCAGGGATTGATACCCGCCCGCTCATGCTCCAAGCTGATGGGATCCTCAACTAGCGCATTGCTATTTAAAAACCTGCGAGACATCCGCTCCTTTTCATCCAGAATCATGGCAGGCATCTTCAGAGTGGACCTCAAATGCTCCACAGGCGGCTCACTCATAATCTTTCTCATTGCCTGAGCTTCTTCTGACCCAGCCTCACGCCTACCCACACCTTCCATAAAAAAAAACAACAGAAACAAATATAAACTCCAATGTGCATGCCAAATTGAAGAACCCTGTTGCAGGCAAACACACTCAAAAAGAAGACAAGCATTCTCAGTCAGACTTCCATAAGCTGAGAAAACCACACACCAATCGCTGGCTGATGAAAAGAGAAGAGCCTAAGTTATATCAAGAGGACAAGCCTTCTCAGTCAACCTACCATTGGCTAAGAAAACCACAAACAAATTGCTGGGTGATGAAAAGAGAATGGCCCTAAATTCATAACTTACAGAAGTTGCAGCTTCTACAGTTCACATACTCAGCCCCTTGTGACCACACAGAAGGGAAACAAGAAGACCACCCACTCAAAGAAGCATAACATATCTATGAAATTGCAGACAATACTCCACAACACCATTATACACCTGCATCCTGAGTTTCTATTGCATTTCCAGAGAGTTTCAGGAAGACTCAGTCATGATCTTGGCTAGCATTTGAGAGACAATTGCTGAGACAAAAAACTTCAATGGTCACTGTCATTCAAGCTGCAATAAACAAGTGAGGCTAAACTTCAAAAGCAAATCAACAGGCATGGTGTGTAAATGTCGCAATAAGACAGAAAAGTTCACCCATGGCACAATTGGTTAAGACTCTTTTAGAAGTGGGTGCTTTAGAACATTACATTTCATTTTAGCTTGTCCCTGTACAAGCAAAGCATCTAAGTCACAGGCATAGAGAAGGCCTACATAGATGCCAACAAAAGAAGAAAATGCCACAACAGAGGTCATCCAATGTGCAACAAATGACTCAGAAAACTGGTCTGATAACCAATTCCAGTTTAGAATAAAACTCTCATGAGAGTTGAGAAATCTCCATACTCACGATCAAGAAAGCCAGAACAATGTTCAAACTTTTCCTTGAAGTCAAAGCAAGACTTCCAGATAAGGACTTGAAAACTGGGAGGGAGAAAAAAACACAGAAGGGTGGAAAGTAAAACAAAGAACAATAAGACTACCAATTCCAGTTAGAAACATACTTGTGTGCATAGGGCGCAACCGAAGGGATGTTCGTTGGCTAGGAGGCCCACAACCATTACGCCGCTCAGGCTCCCATCTGTGAGTTGCCTTTGAGCAGTCCCTTCTCTTGCAAAGGTCTTGTTGCCCTTGCCTCCAGAATTCTTTCAGAGCTTGAAACCGCATAGTCAATACTCGCTCCTTGAATTTTAGGCACTGCCACCGTTCAGTTAGCTTTTGTAAAATTAACTGAGAGTTTCTGTTGTGGCTCTCCACGTTTTGTTGCCAGGCAGGTGCATCAGTAGGGCAGCAATAAAGTGGGCTGCAGCCCTTCACAAGGAGTTCAGGCAAAAGAAGGTGCATGAATGGTTCAAAGGCCTGCTGTGCTTGTTCCTGGTTCTTCAGTATTATGAGATCAGCAAAGTTCTGTAAATCTTCCAATGCCACCATTTGACATACATCCAACCTCTCCTTCAAGTCTGCATTGGGCTCAATGTGTTCCACTTTCCCCAAGAGGCTAGGCTGTGAATCCATCACCTGTCCACCAAGAAACAGTTCTCCAGTTTCATGCCTCATCTCCAGTTTCATGTCCCTTGAATCAAACTCCTCCAAATCTACCCTTGATTTAGACTCTTGTAAGATGTCAACTCCCAATTCTCCTTGTTCTGATGGGTGCATAAGCTGTGGTTGACCCACATCAGGTGAATCTCTTCTTGTCTCTAAATGTGGGCTAGAATTCCAAGGGCACTCATCTGTTAGCAAAACAGGTCTCTTTGGTGAAATATCTGCTACAGATGGAGTTTCAAAGGATGGCAAGGATGGTGTGACAACTGCATCTCTGCCATTATCAACTACAGTAGATACTTCTTGTAAGTCTTCATCCATAGCCATGAGACAATCCTCATCCCTTTCAGAAGAGTGCACAGCAGGTATCTCCTCATCAATTGTTATCAGATCATTACCCGCTTCATTAATCTCAATCTTTCCTATCTCCTTCTCAACCTGGTCAATTTCAAACTCCAACTTCTCAACCCTCTGCAAGATTGCATGTTTCGTCCAACCAACCAACCCACCTTCATCTTCGCAAACCACTCTTTGTTCCTCAATGACAGGCTGTTCGCACGCTGGCAACCCTGTTGCCAAACAGTACCCAGTCTCTGTTTTCTGACTTGATACTGTGATCTCAGCAATTTGTAGTGTCTCTGATTGCTCAGCAACCACAGTCAAATGAGACTCTTCACTGCTTGAGTCCTGAGTTCTTAAGCTCTCCTTTTCCAGTTGATTATCAGTTGGTAAGTTTTCCTTCTCCAGTGGCTTCTCAGCAGCATCCACAACTTCCCCATCACTTGGCTTGATTGTATTATGCTCAAATGAATCTCTATTGGAACACAATCCTGACACACCTGCAATCCGAAGTATCTTGTTAAACCTACCATTTGATGCAAACACACCAAACCTAGCAAACCAGACCAAGCTCAACAATATTGAAGACTATCCACAGATCAAATAGTTACTACTTGACATCCCACCTCCCAAAAAAATGAATCCCAGCTGGCAGAAGCATATCACAGAAAGGATGTTTTGCACCTACTTCTACATCTCTTTTTGGTACAAAAAAAATACAGCATTATCATCTACTTTCAAAGACACCACTATCCTAACTGGACCCAAGTTTACATGCTTCCATCTTACACTAAACTACAGAAAGTGCAAACTACTGTGCACGAGTCTGAATGTTGGACAAGTTAAACAAGTGTGTGGGTTTTGAACTTTCACTTACTGTCAACTTGCTGGTTGGAAGGTGAAACCACAGACACGACACTTGTGTTGGCAGGAGAGTGACAACATGGAGATGATACCCTTGCATCTGAACCAGACACGTCACCTGCTATCCATCCATCAATCCCATTCTCAGTGGACGGGAGAGCGGAGGGTTCACCTTCAACATGTGTGCTAACTGCAGCAGGGCTGGGACTTTCATCGCTGTCCCCTACTTTCTTCTTCTCGTACTTTGCAAGCCCCTGGCCCCATCCAAGCCGTGGCCGCTTTGGTGGAGATGGAAGATCCACCTCATCGCGCACTGGTTCAAGGCGGGCTGAAGGTGAAGTGGAGTGAGATAAGTGCTGAGGAGATAACAATGAGGAAGTCCTGCTGTCTAGCACATGAGCTCTGACCCCTACGTTCCTTATCATCCCATTGCCAGCACCAAACAACGAGCCCCGTAAAGTACTTGCGCCTCTGCTCTGCCACTCATGTGTATGACCAGAATCATTACTGCCCCCTTGTGAATCTCTGAAAATATTCTCATGACTACTGGTGCCATACCTATCAAGCCTACTTCCATCTTCTTTATCACTAGAAATCCAGTCCTTGCCACTATCGAAGTGACCAAAAGCACCTCTCTTTCTACTGTACAAATCAGATTTGCTCTGTTGCCTGTCTCGGTGATCCCTGCTTGTTCTATGAGACAACTCCAAATTATTTGCACTGCCACTAACCAGCTTAGAGCACTCTTGATCAGCCAAACACCTATCTGATTCAACAAAACCATGTACATGAAAGGGCCGAAATCTCTGGTCAATCATGACAGAAGAATCTCTGCCATTCACAGGAGGGGACACATATGGGTCTTGGGTGTGCCAATCTCCAACATCCTTCACTCGATAGTCAATGCTGTGACTTCCATTGAAAACAGGACTGAGAACTGCAGCCCCTGACCCTACATGGAAAGAATCATTCTCAAACTTCCAAGCCAGATTGCTCTCCACAGATGAGGGAGCACCAAAGAAAGCTGCTGGCTCTGCACCTCGGGCTGCTGGAGTGCTGTGTTCTCCATTGTCAGTGTAAAACCCATTCTGCCGACCTACAGTTACAAAAAGCAACAAAAGGAAATCGTGAGAAAGCAACTGTAGGTGTCCACTTGACATGCATCAAGAAACACTCATGACACAGCATAGATTGCATGTTGCAAATTTTTGTGTACTTATCCCACCACCACCACCCCACCTGTCTTCTCCCCATACAGAAACACTGCTTCACTAAAGTAGCAGCAGCAGAACAACAAAAGCACCAGCACCTGGTAAATGAATACAAACAATATACCTACTTGTGTGATGAGCATCAGCACATGAAAACCCATACTATGTGCTTGCAGTGGCCTCACATAGTACTGCCAAACTTTACCACACAAAACAGTGCATGTAGAAAGGATGCTTCCCCATTTTGTCTGCAGAGAAGGAAAACCTGAGTTTCTACCACTTGAAACATCTCTGAGGAAAAGCAGTTACCTTGGACTCTGTGCTTGCTCCGGTGTCCCAAACCATTACCGTTGGTGGACGATAGTCCGATGGCTTTATGATTTACTGGCATGGCAGCGGCCTGTTCTGCACTCCAATCCCTCTTTACTGATGCATTCCTGTCCAGTCTCTCTACTCTTCCATCTCTGGTATATAACGGAGGCTCCCTGTGCCATGCCGAGGAATGCTCCAGAGGCATAGAAGAAGAGGTAGAGTCATGCTGCACCTTGGGTGGGGGGACTGCTGCTCGAACATCACCCCTACTTGGACTATACATTTGCTCTTTTCCCCTCAACTCTTGCCAATACTTACTACTCCCACCAGTAGAAACCCTGAAAAAAAGAGAGGCATGAAGGAACCTGCCTTCTTCACTCCCGGATGTTGTTGTTGTTGTTGTTGATGACGTTGCTCCTCCCACTGCATCGCCGCCTCACTTAGGGCTAAAACGACTTCCAAGGCATATCCTATTTTCTCTTTTACTACTACAACTACTTCCAAAGAACAAAGCACTGCAGTGCATAGACTAAGGCACAGAAAGAGCAGAAACTTCTTCTATGTAAGACTGTCAAATTTCTCACGACTGTATCGTCCTGCATACTTGCTCGCTCACTCAGAAGCAATTCCAAAAAGCACCTCTTCCGGAAAGCTCTCACATGGACAACATACATGAAACTCTCACCAACTCTGAAGGAGAAAAAAAGGGTGTGTGGGAGAAATTCAAGGTCCTCTACGTGTGTGGCTGCACCAGACAAACTACGCCTATGAAACTAGTGTGCTCGCCATCAGAAAAGCTCATACTTAGGAGCTTGTCAGCATTCAAAGACCAGTTCTGTGACGACGCCTTCCATTAAAACGCAACCACGGAAGAAAGAGGTCAGCAAAAGGGGCCCCTGCAACAGTGTTTTTGTTTTTGGTTTTGCGTCCTACTTTGTTCCATCTCTGATGGCAGGGTTTTTTCCTTGCTATCTATGTCTCTCTCTGAGACGCTCTTCTTCGTCACTTACATGTCCGTCTCTACACTTCAGACAAGAATTTCATCACATCATTTTCTGCTGCTGCTGCAGTAGAGGTACACAATTATGAAAACATTACAGGTTCACAAAAGGTCCACATCTCCTTCCAAACCACAGCCTGCTTAGAGGACGACAGCATCATCATCATCATCATCATCATTATCATCATCCCCTCCCCTCCCCTCACCTCACCTCACCTCTCAAAACTAAACCACTAAAATCCCCTAGACCAGTCCCTCCAAAACGTCTGCTGCACGTCTGCTGCTACTGCTACCATCCCCCGCCTCCTCTCCTAACCCCGCCATGCACCTTGTCCGCCTCCACTCGGTCAGCACCGCATAGAAAACGGAAAAACCGCCACGAAACACGCAAAATCCCGCAACACATGCCAATTGAAACACTCCAATTCACTCGACTGAAGAAAAAAAACTCCCCTCTCTCCTCTCCTCTCCTTCTCTCTCTCTCTCCCTTCCTGACTGGCCGATGAATGCCACAAACCCCGTGGTCGTTTCTCTGCACGGGTTTCGCCAACCACGTCCCACTTCCCCAACCTCCGTCGTCGCTTCTTCTTCAAAAACAGATTAAAAAAACCGCGACCAAAAGAGGATAAAAACTCGCCACCCCCGCACCACCACCGCGTTACACAGATAACCCCTCCTTCCGCCCCTCCCGCCAGGAACAAAATAAACGCTCCTCGCTGCAGCGGCCACTGGAACGCACTCGAAAAACAAAAGACGCAACCAAAAATACACTAGGGCAACGATGGCGCTCTGTCTCTCCCAAAACCACAACCTACCTACCGACCGACCTTTCTGATTTCTTACCTACCTATGTGCTTCGTTTCCTACCTCCCAGGCTCTTGTACCTACATTCTCATTTCCTACTTTCTCACTACCTACCTTACCTACCTTCTCATTGTTTCTCTCAAAAACCACCCCTTATTTACCTACCTACCTACCTCACTACTTTTTTTTCCTACTTGCCTATCTGATTCTTTTTCCTACCTCCCTAGCTGACTCTGTTAGAAGGCGAAAAGTAGGTAATGAATTCTCCCTAAACCTACCTTTCACCTTCTCACCATTTTCCTACCGTGTCACTATTAGGGTTTAGGCCTCTGCATGGATTCCTGTCCAGTCTTCCTACCTCCCAAGTGGCTTGACTTATCTATTTCCATGGTGGGTATCGACGTAGGTAGGTAAATTTCTGGAGGGTAAGTAACTTTGTGTGGTGTACGTTTTTTTTTTAATAATATTTCTTTTTCTTTTCCTGATTTTAAGGGCAGGAGGTGGAAGGGGAAGGGGGGGAGGAGGATTTCTTTTACTTGGTGAGTATGTACCATGTTTATACTTTTTAAATACATATACGTATTTGACTAACAGATATACTCGTATTTAATTACATAAATACGAGATAAAATAAAAGGCTTTATTCAATTGTAATATTTCTTTTAAAATTAATGTTTTAGGAACCATTTTTCACATGTAAAAAAAAAATTAGGGAAAAAGATGTGTGCATTTTTATGTGATTTTTTTTCTTCCTAAAGGAAATTGACTTCTTCCCAATGAAAATGAACATTAAAATATCCCACACAAAAAGAAATTAAAAAATAAATAATAAAAAATAAGTATATATATATATATATGGGTTCAATTTATTTTTTAAATGTGGTGTTTTTTCAAGGTACATAGAAATCCACATCATTTATTTATTTATTTATTTAATGGTTCAAACAAATTTGTTTTTGCCCCCAACAAACAAGCAAAACTATTGTTGTGTATTTTCTAAACAATTTTTGTTATGTGCAAAAAAACTATCAACCTTATGTAGAATATTTGCATACAACAAAAGTTTTTTTTTTTTTCCCCATATTTTTTTCATTTCTATAGATTAAAAAATATTATTGATCACATTTATAAAAAATTTGAACACAAAACTTATGTGTACCAAAAACCTAGGTTTAGGGTTTTATTAATGATAGTTTTTAGAAAATTGTTCAAAGTTTTCTCCAAACAACAACAACAACAAAGTGACACACATTTTTTGAGGGTAGTAAAAAAAGTGACAACATTTCTTCAAAAAACCCACCAAAAAAAAAAAGGAAAATAAAATTTTTAATAAAAATATTAAGCACTTTTTGTTGACCAAAATATTCCTTTTTATTTATTTATTTATTTATTTATTTTTGTTCTCACAATGTGAAAATTTGCCCCAAAAAACACCAATACCCACCCCCCAAAAAATTTCCTATGTCCTTTGTATAAAAATTGGTAGACCCTAGTTCTTCTTTGCAAGCATTTGCCAAAACACATTCACAACTCCCTTATGACACACACAATCAAAGAGCATGTGTTTTTGCAGGATTTTGGTAGGTCCCATTTTCCACAAAGCTTATATATTTATATATTTATATTTATATTTAATTTCCATTTTCAATCTAGCCTAAAGACTATTTATATATTGTGTGAACACTACTATTTTCAGCCCCCTTTAAATTTTTATTATGTTCTTTAAAAAATTCCCAATTTCTAACAATGTATTCAACATATAATAAGCTACCACTTCCATCCCAAATTTTGTCCCCCATCTCCTCAAAATTACTCAATTAAAAAATAATAAATAACACACATTCATAAGTAATTAACATAGTGGGTATATAAATGTGGGGTTTTCAATTGTTACATGTGTTTTAATAGATTACGATAAGTGTAAAATGCAACTCTTAAATAATAATGGTTTCAACATGTTAAAAGTTGATAATTTAAAAAATGTCAAAAACATTAACCCATTATAATGCCTTGTGTAAATAAAGTTAAAGGCAACCTCAATTTCTGGTGTGTTCATGATTTTCTTTAATTTCTCTCATTCAAATTAGGTATTGAAAATATTAAACTCATCCCCTCTCTTTTCTTTTTATGGTGAAATTTGCTATTTACTTTGGTTAATTGGGTTCCTATCTATCATATATGCATATCTTAATATGCATGTAATGGGGGTGTGTTTGTGTGTGTGTGTGTTTGTTTTGGTTGTCGCGTGTGCATATGGTTTTGAACACGAACTATGTATAGACCTAAAGTTGCACATGATGATGGTATTGATGATGAGTATTGTCCACGGCACTCCAAAGAAAAGAAAGGAGCCCCGAGCATATGCTCCCCAACAAGATGCTCGTTCAAGCACATGCTTTCTTTTTTTTCTTTTTTTTTTCTCCCCTTTTTATATTTAAAATAATAATAGGTGGTGAATTTTTTTTGCATATTTTTGAATATTAGAGTTTTTTTTTCCTCTTCTTTTTCTAATTAAAAAATAATAATGTTGGGTTTGGGCAAAATTCTCAAATTGTTCTTTACATACTACATAATTAGGAAAAGAAGAGTTTCTCAATTCTTGATAATTAGAGTTTTTTTTTATCTTCTTTTTCTATTTATTTTTAAATGTTGGGTTTGGGCAAAATTCTCAAATTGTTCTTTACATACTACATAATTAGAAAAAGAAGAGTTTCTCAATTCTTGATAATTAGAGTTTTTTTTATCTTCTTTTTCTATTTATTTTTAAATGTTGGGTTTGGGCAAAATTCTCAAATTGTTCTTTACATACTACATAATTAGAAAAAAGAAGAGTTTCTCTATTCTTGATAATTAGAGTTTTTTGTCTTCTTTTTTCTATTTTTTTAAATGTTGGGTTTGGGAAAAAAAATTCAAATTGTTCTTTACATACTACATGATAATTAGAGTTTCTCCTCTTCTTCTTCTTCTTCTATTTTTAAATTTTCTGAGTTTGGGGAAAAAAAATTCAAATTATTCTTTACATACTAATGATAAATAGAGTTTGTCTTTTTTTTTTTCTTTTTTTTAAATTTTGAGTTTGGAAAAAAATGCAAATTTTTTTTTACATACTACTTGATAATTAGAGTTTTTCTTTTTTTTTTTCTTTTTTTTTTAATTTTTA